>ENA-UOYX01000022-UOYX01000022.1-food-metagenome-genome-assembly--contig:-NODE-22-length-74299-cov-13.482288_pt1 | contig 74299 bp, 78 predicted proteins | sample MGYA00249880_ERZ772718 | MGnify/ENA primary metagenome ERZ772718 (study PRJEB29005, sample SAMN08379458) | food metagenome | isolation source: cheese spiked with Escherichia coli O157 | study: EMG produced... | reverse complement strand
GCCATACTCTCGTAATCAACGGTGAAAAAACCGTCCTCCATCTTATTCCATCAGGTATTCTTCGCGAGAATGTCACCAGCATCATCGGTAACGGTGTCGTGCTGTCTCCGGCTGCGCTGATGAAAGAGATGAAAGGTCTGGAAGACCGTGGTATCCCTGTCCGCGAGCGTCTGCTGCTTTCTGAAGCTTGCCCGCTTATCCTCGAATATCACGTTGCGCTGGATGTCGCCCGCGAGAAAGCGCGTGGCGCGAAAGCTATCGGTACGACCGGTCGCGGTATCGGCCCGGCTTATGAAGATAAAGTGGCTCGCCGCGGTCTGCGCGTTGGCGATCTGTTTGATAAAGCCACCTTCGCTGAGAAACTGAAAGAAGTGATGGAATATCACAACTTCCAGCTGGTGAATTTCTACAAAGCCGAAGCGGTTGATTACCAGAAAGTTCTCGATGACGTGATGGCGATTGCCGACATCCTGACCGCGATGGTTGTTGACGTTTCCGATCTGCTCGACCAGGCGCGCAAGCGTGGCGATTTCGTCATGTTTGAAGGCGCGCAGGGTACGCTGCTGGATATCGACCACGGTACTTATCCGTACGTGACCTCTTCCAACACCACCGCCGGTGGCGTGGCGACCGGTTCCGGTCTGGGTCCGCGTTATGTAGACTACGTTCTGGGTATCATTAAAGCCTACTCCACTCGCGTAGGCGCGGGTCCGTTCCCGACTGAGCTGTTTGATGAAACCGGCGAGTTCCTGTGCAAGCAGGGTAACGAGTTTGGCGCCACCACCGGCCGTCGTCGTCGTACCGGTTGGCTGGATGCCGTGGCGGTACGCCGCGCGGTGCAGATTAACTCCCTGTCGGGTTTCTGCCTGACTAAGCTGGACGTCCTGGACGGCCTGAAAGAAGTTAAAATCTGCGTTGCCTACCGTATGCCGGATGGCCGCGAAGTGACGACCACTCCGCTGGCTGCTGACAACTGGGAAGGCATCGAGCCGATTTATGAAACCATGCCGGGCTGGTCTGAAACCACCTTTGGTGTGAAAGAGCGCAGCGGCCTGCCGCAAGCAGCGCTGAACTACATCGCACGCATTGAAGAGCTGACCGGCGTACCGGTTGATATTATCTCTACCGGTCCTGACCGTACCGAGACGATGATTTTGCGCGATCCATTCGACGCGTAATGATCTCCAGGGGCGCCGTTAAGGCGCCTCTTGTTTTTACTGTTCGCCCGCCCCACTTAAATAAATTAGCGGCCTGAGCGCTGGCTGGTTTATCATCAATAGTAATTACGTCTACCGACGCACTCTGTTTTTCTTTTCCCTGAGGTTGATTGTGCAGTTAACGAGTTTCACTGATTACGGATTACGCGCGCTGATCTATATGGCGTCGCTGCCGGATGGAAGAATGACCAGCATCTCCGAAGTAACGGAGGTTTACGGCGTTTCTCGTAATCATATGGTTAAAATAATCAATCAGCTAAGTCGCGTAGGGTATGTGACGGCGGTACGGGGAAAGAACGGAGGGATTCGTCTTGGTAAACCGGCAAATATGATTCGCGTGGGTGATGTTGTTCGCGATCTGGAGCCGCTCTCGTTGGTCAATTGTAGTAGCGAATTTTGCCATATTACGCCCGCCTGTCGTCTGAAACAGGCGCTTGCTGAAGCCGCGCAAAGTTTTCTCAAGGAACTGGATAACTACACGCTGGCCGATTTGGTTGAAAAGAATCAACCGCTTTATAAATTATTACTGGTGGAGTGACGTAAACTTCACTGGAGATGACAACGGAGGAACCGACATGTCACAAGATCCTTTCCTGGACCGCGAATCTGAAAAATACGCTAATCCAATCCCGAGCCGGGAATTTATCCTCGATCATTTAGCAAAACGCGAAAAACCGGCTAGCCGAGATGAGCTGGCAACAGAGCTGAATATTGAAGGCGAAGAACAACAAGAAGCATTGCGCCGCAGATTGCGCGCAATGGAACGCGATGGTCAGCTGGTCTTTACGCGTCGTCAGTGCTATGCGCTGCCGGAACGTCTTGACCTGCTGAAAGGTATCGTTATTGGCCATCGCGATGGCTATGGCTTCCTGCGCGTGGAAGGCCGTAAAGATGACCTGTATCTGTCGTCTGAGCAGATGAAAACCTGCATTCACGGCGATCAGGTGCTGGCGCAGCCGCTGGGCGCCGACCGTAAAGGCCGTCGGGAAGCACGAATTGTCCGCGTACTGGTGCCAAAAACGGGCCAGATTGTGGGCCGCTACTTTACCGATGCAGGCGTCGGCTTTGTGGTACCGGATGACAGCCGTTTAAGCTTCGATATCCTGATCCCCCCGGAACAGATCATGGGCGCGCGTATGGGCTTTGTCGTGGTGGTTGAGCTGACCCAGCGTCCAACCCGCCGCACTAAAGCGATCGGTAAAATCGTTGAAGTGCTTGGCGACAATATGGGGACCGGCATGGCGGTCGATATGGCCCTGCGCACCCATGAAATCCCCTACGTATGGCCGCCAGCGGTCGAAAAACAGGTCGCCGGCCTGAAAGAACAGGTACCGGAAGAGGCGAAAAAAGGGCGCGTTGATTTACGCAGCCTGCCGCTGGTCACCATTGATGGCGAAGACGCCCGCGACTTTGATGATGCCGTGTACTGCGAGAAGAAACGCGGCGGCGGCTGGCGTCTGTGGGTGGCGATCGCCGATGTGAGCTACTACGTGCGTCCGGGGACGCCGCTGGATGGCGAAGCGCGCAGCCGCGGCACCTCGGTCTACTTCCCGTCTCAGGTGGTTCCCATGCTGCCTGAAGTGCTCTCTAACGGCCTGTGTTCACTGAATCCCCAGGTCGACAGACTCTGTATGGTTTGCGAAATGACCATTTCAGCCAAGGGGCGTCTGACCGGCTTCAAATTCTACGAAGCGGTGATGAGCTCCCACGCCCGTCTGACCTATACCAAAGTCTGGCATATGCTGCAGGGTGACCAGGATCTGCGCGAGCAGTACGCGCCGCTGGTTAAGCATATTGAAGAGTTGCATAACCTTTACAAAGTGCTGGACGGCGCGCGCGAAGAGCGCGGCGGTATCTCATTTGAGAGTGAAGAAGCTAAATTCATCTTCAATGCTGAACGCCGTATTGAACGCATTGAACAGACTCAGCGTAACGATGCGCACAAGCTGATTGAAGAGTGCATGATCCTGGCGAACATTTCCGCTGCGCGCTTCGTTGAGAAGGCCGAGGAACCGGCCCTGTTCCGTATCCATGACAAACCAAGCACCGAAGCGATTACCGCCTTCCGTTCGGTTCTGGCGGAGCTGGGGCTTGAGCTGCCTGGCGGCAACAAGCCGGAGCCGCGCGACTATGCGGAATTACTGACGTCTATCGCCGATCGTCCGGATGCGGAGATGCTGCAAACCATGCTGCTGCGCTCGATGAAACAGGCGATATACGACCCGGAAAATCGCGGTCACTTTGGCCTGGCGCTGCAATCCTACGCCCACTTCACCTCGCCGATTCGCCGCTATCCTGACCTTTCTCTGCATCGTGCGATCAAGTATTTACTGGCGAAAGAGCAGGGACATAAAGGCAACAGCACCGAGACCGGCGGCTGGCACTACAGCATGGATGAGATGCTGCAGCTGGGGGCGCACTGTTCGATGACCGAACGCCGTGCTGATGAAGCGACGCGCGATGTTTCGGATTGGCTGAAGTGTGATTTCATGTTGGATCAGGTCGGTAACGTCTTTAAGGGCGTGATTGCCAGCGTGACCGGCTTTGGGTTCTTCGTCCGTCTGGATGAGCTGTTTATTGACGGTCTGGTGCACGTCTCTTCCCTCGATAACGACTACTACCGCTTCGATCAGGTAGGGCAGCGTCTGATCGGTGAATCCGGCGGTCAGACCTATCGTCTGGGCGATCGTGTAGAAGTGCGCGTTGAAGCGGTCAACATGGACGAGCGTAAAATTGATTTCTCGCTTATCTCCAGCGAACGCGCGCCGCGCAACGTCGGTAAAACCGAGCGTGAAAAGGCGAAGAAAAGCGCCGGAGGTAAATCGTCCGGGCGCCGCCGCCAGGCGGGCAAGCAGGTGAACTTCGAGCCAGATAGCGCATTCCGCAAGCAGAAAGGCCAATCTCAGCCGAAGTCCGCTCAGCCAAAAGGCGAGAAGAAAGCGAAGAAGCCGTCGGAGAAAACCCAGAAGATCGCCGCAGCGACCAAGGCCAAGCGCGCGGCGAAAAAGAAAATAGCTGAGTAATGATCTCCCTTTGCCCCGGCGTCTCCCACCATCGTGATGGGGCCGGGGTGAAGGGACTGAAAACAGAACCTAAACGAGTAGATAAATGAGTGAAATGATTTACGGCATCCACGCGGTGCAGGCGCTGCTGGAGCGCGCTCCTGAGCGTTTCCAGGAAGTCTTTATTCTGAAAGGCCGTGAGGATAAGCGCCTTATGCCGCTGATCCATGCTCTGGAAGCGCAGGGCGTGGTGATTCAGGTCGCCAGCCGCCAGTTTCTCGATGAGAAAAGCGAAGGCGCCGTTCATCAGGGGATTATTGCCCGCGTGAAGCCCGGACGTCAGTATCAGGAGAACGATCTGCCGGATCTGATCGCCTCTCTCGATCGGCCGTTCTTTTTGATCCTCGACGGCGTGACCGATCCGCACAACCTCGGCGCCTGTTTACGTAGCGCCGACGCCGCTGGCGTGCATGCGGTGATTGTCCCCAAAGACCGCTCTGCGCAGCTGAACGCCACGGCGAAAAAAGTGGCCTGCGGCGCGGCGGAAAACGTCCCGCTGATCCGCGTCACCAACCTGGCCCGCACCATGCGTCTGCTGCAGGAAGAGAACGTCTGGATCGTCGGGACCGCCGGTGAGGCCGACCATACCCTGTTCCAGAGCAAGATGACCGGATCGCTGGCTTTGGTGATGGGCGCGGAAGGCGAAGGCATGCGTCGCCTGACTCGCGAACACTGCGATGAGTTGATCAGCATTCCGATGGCCGGTAGCGTGTCGTCGCTGAACGTATCGGTTGCAACCGGTATTTGCCTGTTTGAAGCGGTGCGCCAGCGCAGCTAATCTCTTCTTTCTGAATAAGCCATTCTCCGGAATGGCTTATCTTCATCAGTCCTGTTCATCCTCTCGTTCTCTCTGACGGGCGATTTCGAGACCTCTTTCCACATAGTTCAACACCTGGCTCAAGAGTAATTCATCTCCCGGTTCATCTCCCGTTTGCTCGATGAATTTAAGCCGCGCGCCTCGATGCTTTAATACCTTGATGAGATTAAGAAAATTTCCAATGGGGTTCTGCACTTCCAGAATGTCTGCGCAGATCGTGTCTTCATCAAATGACGTGACGTAACCCGAAGCGTTCAGGTTCTGTTTGATGGCGTTGATAGCGAGATGGGGAAAATGGCGGCGGATAAGCGGGATATAGATCAGCGCGTTTTCCCGATCTTCAATAATTAAATGAATCATGAAATTCCCTTTCTGATTGTGAGAGAACTTTATAACAGAGTGGATTGGCCCCTATATTTCCAGACACTTTTTATCGCTTAACCCATTACTGGTTCGCCGCCGCAGATATTCCCGTGGCGAACGATATCCCAGTGCACTGTGCGGATGCCATTCGTTGTAATGTTCGAAGGCCTCCGCAAGGTTCTTTGCCGCTGTTAACCCGTCAGGTTTTGGCATGATGCTGATGTAGTCGCGCTTCATCGTTTTCACGAAGCTCTCCGCCATTCCGTTGCTTTCTGGACTACGTACCGCCGTATGTTTTGGCTCCAGTCCTACCATTCTGGCGAACTGACGCGTCTGATGAGAACGGTAGGCTGAACCGTTGTCTGTCAGCCACTCAACGGGGGATGTCGGCAGCCTGTTACCGAAGCGACGCTCTACTGCACCCAGCATGACGTCCTGCACGGTTTCACTGTCATATCCACCGGTACTTGCCGCCCAGTGAAGTGCCTCGCGATCGCAACAGTCCAGCGCGAACGTGACCCGCAGTTTTTCACCGTTATCACAGCTGAACTCGAAGCCGTCGGAGCACCACCGCTGGTTACTTTCTCCAACGGCCACTTTCCCTGTATGCGCCCGCTTCGATGGCGGTATTGCCGGTTTACGCTCAAGCAGCAGCGCATTCTGACGCATGATGCGGTATACGCGTTTGGCATTGATCACCGCCATGTCGTCAGTTTCTGATTGTCTGCGCAGCAGTGCCCATACACGACGATAACCATAGGTGGGCAGATCGTCGATAACGGTATGGATACGAGCCAGCGCTTCAGTATCATCAGGCTTGCGCTTGCACCGACGATCCTGCCAGCCCTTCGACCGACGGGCCATGGCATGCAGTTGCGCACGTGAGACCCGGAGGCAACGACTGACAAGGCTTATTCGCCATCCTCCGGCAACAAGGGCACGTGCGCTATCCACTTTTTTTGTCGGCCATATTCAACGGCTTCTTTCAGCAGCTCGTTTTCCATGGTTTTTTTGCCCAGCAGGCGCTGTAACTCTTTAATTTGCTTCATTGCAGATGCCAGCTCCGACGCGGGTACAACCTGTTCACCCGCGGCAACCGCAGTGAGACTGCCTTCCTGATATTGCTTACGCCACAGGAACAGCTGACTGGCAGCAACGCCATGCTGACGGGCGACCAGCGACACGGTCATTCCGGGCTCAAAGCTCTGCTGAACAATGGCGATTTTTTCCTGAACGCTGCGCCGTCTGCGCTTCTCTGGACCTAGAACATCAATCATTCGGACTCCAACGACTAGTCTAAAACTAGTATTAAGACTATCACTAATTTAAGTGATACCAACTGTCTGGAGATTCATGGGGCCAGTCTAGTTTCGTCGTTAATCTCTTTGCCATACAGATAGATATCCCGATTGTCATTGGGATACTTCTCTTCAATGAAATTCTGAGACTCAGTCAACATACCGCCACTACCACAGGCTGGGTCGTAAACAGTCATAGTGAGTGGAAGCTGGTCCTTCACCGGATCAAAAACCAAGTGCGTCATCAGCTCGATCACTTCCCTAGGCGTAAAGTGTTCACCGGCTTCTTCGTTGTTTTCTTCATTAAACTTACGGATTAACTCTTCAAACACATAGCCCATACCCAAGTTGGTGAGGGCTGGCATTTTGTTGCCATCGGGATCTTCAACGATTTCTGGCGTTAAATTGATGTAGGGAGAGACAAATTTCTCAACCACATCCAGCAGAACTTGCTTCGAAGCCATGTGGCGAATCTGTGACTTAAGGTTAAAGCATTCAACGATTTCTTTAACGTTATCGCTAAAGCCAAGTAAGTACTCTTCAAAGTTTGCCAGGAGTATTTGCTGATTGTTCGTTGCGGTGCTAAACAGTGACTTCAATGTCCATTTTGACGTGTTATAAAACACATAGCCACTGGCTGACTTTAAGGGCTCATCATCCAGCTCTGTAGCTTGCATCTCTTCTTTTTGGAACTTAACTTCCGCCAACACTGCTTCCTTGGTTGGCTCTAACAAAGTATCCAAACGCCGCAAAACCACCATAGGTAAAATCACATCGCGGTACTTACCTCGAACGTACACATCGCGTAAACAATCGTCGGCAATGTTCCAAATAAAAGAGATAAGCTTGTTGTGTACACTATGATCCATTTTTCTTCCTAATCACTGCTCATTTTTACATCTGAATGAAGAACTAAACTTCGCCTGCATGACTGTTGGTATGCTCACAAAAAGGGACAAGCAGCCAAAGATAGTTTCGAATCGTCCCAGTTTAACCAAGTACGCTTCTTAGTCCAGCCCTAACCTAGTATGGAACGATGGTGTTAACGAACAGCTTGATATTCATGCTGTATCACATAATAAATGGCTTCTGCCTCGGTTGTTTTAACAGCTTCAGGTCAAAAGGCAATTTGGTATTCCTCTCAGCACAAACAAATTCTTGCGCTCGTACTCGCATCGTGGACAATGTTTAACCATGAGGATTTTATATCAACGAAATCAATAGTTTTATTTAAGTCACGGGATGGGGAATGGACAGCAATACTCAAGGATTCACTTCATACTGGCGTAATACCTTAGCTGATGCCGAGTCTAGAAAAGGGGCATTTGAGCGCAAAGATGAAGATTCATTCACGCAATGGATGAACGTTGATCAGGGAAGGTTGGGTGAAGAGATCGTGCAATCGTTCTTCGAGGGCGAAGACGAGCAGGTTAAAACCGTCGAGGTGTTGTTACGGCCGCAGGTATGGATCCACCTGTTAAAGCATGGCAAGGAACGCACGGCAGGTGCACCAGGTATAGTTACTCCTCTGGTGACTTCCGCACTATTGAACCGTGAAGGTTTTTTGTTTCCCGCATCGCCAGCCACCATTCCCCGTGACCTGCTCGAACCTCTCCCTAAAGGTACCTTTTCTATTGGTGAAATGGCGGAATATGACAAATACAAAACCACGCATGATTCGATCACTTTTAGTCCCGGTAATGAAGATGAGCTGCATGAGGAGACTGACGAAAAACGAGCGGAACGATATGCTCGTTATCAGCAGTTGTGGCAAAAGTACCTTAAAGATTCAGATGAACTTTTAAAACATGTTGCTGGCGAATGGCTCGCATCACCTGAGCAATATGAACCAGCTGGATATGGCTACATCATTAAAGCCAACCAGTCTGGCGGCGCCAGCATTCATATTCTGCCCATGTACGATCATTTACTGTCGTGCAAAAAAGAGGTGCCATTACTGGCACGCTTTGCCTCAAAGGATAAATCTCCTGTTGAGCCGCTCCTTGCCAGTCATGCCATGTTCTGTGAGCGTCTGGGCCATTCTGGCGACAAATTTCCTCTGGCTGTCGCTCAGTTCAATGCCATCGCGGGCGACTTTCTCCTCCAGCGCTTTCAGGCGTTTTTTGAAGTTCTCAAGGTTATGCCGTAACCAGACGGAACGGACACCACTGCCGGAGATAAAAACACCCTGTTTACGCAACTCGTTGCTGGTCCGGTGCTGACCGTGAGCCGGGAATGCGACAGCATAATCAACAACAGCTCGCTCAGTGGCCTCATCGGTACGGTTCTTTAGGTTAGGAGTGCGACGGCTGCGATTTATCAGCGCATCCACGCCGCCTTCATCGGCCAGCTCACGATAACGGTAAAATGTATCGCGAGAGACGCCCATGATTTTACAGGCTTTGGACACATTGCTGAGCTCTTCAGCCAGATTGAGCAAACCGGCTTTGTGTTTAATGACTGGATTGGTAGTATGAAGCATGAGAGTTACCTTGTGTTTTGTATAAGGATTCGACACCCATATCAAAACCGGTAACTCTCAACCTTTCAAGGTCATATGTCAGATCAAGTCGCGACTAATACATTTTAATAGATCAGTTTCTCGATATTGATCGTTAGTGCAGATCGATAAGAAGTGCGGGAACGTTAGACTCACCTCTGTTGCTCCATCCTGATGATGGGGCTGTTGGCCCTCGAATCTACTTGCCTATTAGCATCGGCATGACAAATACCATGTACCCCAAAACAAAAGACAACATAAAAATACATATGTATAAAAATGAGTGTGGTTTATTCTGTCACTTCAATATTTCCTTTCGCCAAAAATTTCCCGCAATTATTCCCCATGCAGTACGATTATTTTTGTTTAAACAATTGAATTATATATAAACAATTGGCGTCAACCCCTGCTGGTTCCTGTAAGAAACATGACTCCATACAACATCATTTTTAATTTTATACAGATTCAAAAAATCTACATGTGTCACAAATAATTTTACATTTGATAATGTATAGTTGTCACATGACAAGTTGATTATCATTCTGTGTAGACAAGGAGAACTGTTATGACGGATTCAATTCCATCAGGTTACAAGCCGCTGACATGTGACACGCTGCCGGGTTATCTCTCGTCCAGACTGACCCCTTCATGCGAACCGGGAGGGTTACCTGAAGAGTGGAAAGTTTCAGAAGTGGGGGACGGAAACCTGAACATGGTGTTTATCGTTGAGGGGACACATAAAACCATCATTGTAAAACAAGCTCTGCCCTGGCTTCGCGCAGGGGGCGAAGGATGGCCTTTATCTCTGAGCCGTGCGGGCTTTGAGTACAACGTCTTATGTCAGGAAGCCAAGTACGCGGGTCACACACTGATTCCCCAAGTCTATTTTTATGACCCGGAGATGGCACTGTTTGCCATGGAGTATCTGACGCCTCACGTAATTCTGCGTAAGGAACTGATTAACGGTAAAAAATTCCCTAAGCTAGCTGAAGATATCGGCAGATTTTTAGCACAGACTCTCTTCAATACGTCTGACATTGGCATGTCAGCAGAACAGAAAAAAGCGCTTACTGCCGAGTTCGCGTTGAATCATGAGCTGTGCAAAATTACGGAAGATCTGATCTTCACAGAGCCCTATTACAACGCTGAACGGAATAACTGGACTTCTCCTGAGCTGGACGATGCCGTCCATAAGGCCTGGGCCGATGTAGAGATGCTCCAGGTTGCCATGCGTTATAAGTACAAATTTATGATAGAAGCGCAGGCATTGTTACATGGCGACCTTCATTCAGGCTCAATCATGGTGACCGACACGGATACCAAAGTGATTGATCCTGAGTTCGGTTTCATGGGGCCAATGGCGTTTGATATCGGCAACTATATTGGCAACCTCCTGCTGGCGTTTTTCTCACGCCCTGGGTGGGATGTGAATGAGCAACGTCGCGCTGACTATCAGGAATGGCTGCTTCAGCAGATTGTCCAAACCTGGTCCGTTTTCACCCGTGAGTTCCGCCAGCTCTGGGACAACAAAACACAGGGTGACGCGTGGCCGACAGAAATGTATCAACAGAACAGGGCCGCTCTTGAGGACGCACAGGATCAGTTTTTTGCCACGCTGCTTGAAGATTCCCTGGTGAATGCCGGCATGGAAATGAATCGCCGGATCATTGGTTTTGCTGGCGTTGCCGAGCTGAAACAGATTGAAAATACAGAGCTTCGCGCAGAATGTGAACGACGTGCATTGACCATGGCACGCGATCTTATCGTCAATGCCCGCCAGTTTAAAAATATGGATTCCGTCATCCAGTCTGCGAAGGTTAAGTAAGAGGTCATTATGAATATTAAAGGTAAACACTACCGTACGGTCTGGGTTTCCGGGGATGGAAAAGCGGTAGAAATCATCGATCAGACTAAGTTGCCTTTTAAGTTCGAGGTGGTGGCGCTTACCTCTGCGGAAATGGCCGCTACGGCTATTCAGGAGATGTGGGTTCGTGGCGCTCCGCTTATTGGTGTCGTTGCAGCCTATGGTATCGCGCTGGGAATGAATCACGATGCCAGTGACATGGGTCTGCAGCGTTACTATGACCTTCTTATCAAAACCCGACCAACGGCAATTAACCTCAAATGGGCCCTCGACAGGATGATAGACACACTGAAGGATCTCTGTGTATCAGAGCGCAAGGATGTGGCCTGGGTGTTGGCGGCAGAAATTGCCGAGGAAGATGTCGCGTTGTGTGAACAAATTGGATTACATGGTGCAGAAGTCATCCGCGAAATAGCCCAGAAAAAACCGGCCGGGAGTGTGGTCAATATCCTGACACATTGTAACGCAGGCTGGCTGGCGACTGTAGACTGGGGAACCGCGCTTTCTCCCATCTACAAAGCGCATGAAAACGGAATCCCTGTTCACGTCTGGGTGGATGAAACGCGGCCACGTAATCAGGGCGGACTCACGGCATTTGAACTGGGCTCACACGGTATTCCTCACACCCTGATCGCCGACAACGCGGGTGGCCACCTGATGCAACACGGTGACGTTGATCTCTGCATTGTTGGGACCGATCGAACCACGGCCAGAGGGGATGTCTGTAATAAAATTGGTACCTATCTTAAGGCGCTGGCGGCCCATGATAACCATGTTCCCTTCTACGTCGCGTTACCTTCTCCCACTATTGACTGGACTATCGAGGACGGAAAAAGCATTCCGATTGAGCAACGTGACGGAAAAGAGCAGTCCCATGTCTATGGGATAAACCCTCAGGGAGAATTGAGCTGGGTCAATACCGCCCCTGAAGGAACCCGTTGTGGGAACTACGCTTTCGACGTCACGCCTGCCCGATACATTACCGGCCTCATTACTGAGCGGGGAGTCTGTGCTGCCAGTAAGTCAGCGCTGGCGGATATGTTTGCTGACCTGAAGAGTAAAGCACTCCAGGGGGAACAGCATTAAAACGACGACCACTGCTGTTAAGGAGCAGGAATGGAACGGATTAAGTTAGCAGAAAAAATCATTTCCACTTGTCGGGAAATGAATGCGTCAGGTCTTAATCAAGGAACATCAGGTAATGTGAGTGCCAGGTATACCGGTGGCATGTTGATTACGCCGAGTGGGATCGCTTATTCAAAGATGACGCCGGACATGATTGTCTTTGTAGACGATAAGGGAATACCTGAAGCGGGTAAAATACCATCAAGTGAATGGTTATTTCATCTGGCGTGTTATAAAGCCAGACCAGAATTGAATGCTGTCATACATACGCATGCGGTGAATTCCACGGCGGTGGCAATACATAATCATTCAATTCCGGCCATTCATTATATGGTGGCGGTATCGGGGACGGATCATATTCCCTGTATTCCCTATTATACCTTTGGCAGTCCTGAACTGGCCGACGGTGTATCTAAAGGGATCAGAGAAAGTAAGTCCTTGCTGATGCAGCACCACGGTATGCTGGCCATGGACGTCACGCTGGAAAAGACGTTGTGGCTGGCGGGTGAAACCGAGACGCTGGCTGATTTATACATCAAATGTGGCGGATTACATCACGATGTTCCCGTGCTGTCTGAAGCCGAAATGACCATCGTCCTTGAAAAATTCAAAACGTATGGTTTGAAAGCGTAATTACAGCTTTATTTTAATTAATAACATATGACAGCCATTCGCAGAATGGCTGCTATCCCCTCTGTCCACAACGATTTATTATAACTACCACAAGGAGTTATTTATGTTTATCGTGGAATCGTATGCTGTCGCCATAATAATGTGTTTTATTACCATGATTTGCTGGGGTTCATGGGCGAATACAACCAAACTTGTCAGCAATAAAAAATGGGAGTTCCCTCTATTCTATTGGGATTATTCAATTGGATTATTGCTGTGTTCTTTGTTATTTGCCTTCACGCTGGGTTCTATGGGCGAAGCCGGTCGCAGCTTTATACCTGATATTCAGCAGGCGAGCAGCAGTAGTCTGATGTCGGCAATACTGGCAGGGATTATTTTCAATATTTCCAATATACTTCTGGTCGCTTCTATTAATCTTGCCGGTATGGCGGTAGCTTTTCCTGTGGGGGTGGGGCTGGCGCTGGCTCTGGGTGTAATCACTACCTATATCGGCAACCCGCAGGGCGATCCGCTCATTCTGTTCCTCGGTGTCGCCTGCGTTGTGATCGCCATTATTTTTACCGCGATAGCCTATGGTCGTGTCACGCAGGAGGCGGATAAATCCCGTCGTAACAAAGGTCTCATCACTGCCATTCTGGCGGGTATCATCATGGGATGGTTTTTCCGCTTCCTGGCGGACTCCATGTCTGACAATTTCAGCCAGCCTGTCAGCGGTCTGATGACGCCGTACTCAGCACTTGTTTTGTTTGCCGTAGGGCTGTTTTTGTCGAACTTTGTCCTTAACACGCTGGTCATGAAAAAGCCTATTTCAGGAGAACCGGTCAACGGGAAAATGTATTTTTCCGGGAGTTTACGGGATCATGTTTGCGGCTGGCTGGGCGGTATGATTTGGTGTGTCGGTCTGGCATTCAGTCTGATTGCGTCTGGTCAGGCGGGTTATGCCATTTCCTACGGTCTGGGACAGGGTGCCACAATGATTGCCGTGATCTGGGGAGTCTTCATCTGGAGAGAATTTGCCAGTGCGCCAGCCGGAACCAATAAACTGCTGCTGACTATGTTTATTTCATACATTGTGGGTATTGTTCTTATTATCGCCGCTAATCAATAAAATCCTGCCCCATATCCACATGGGGCAGTTGTTCATTCTTTTAGTGTGGTAATTCACACGCCAGCAAAAACTCTGCCGTTCCTTCATCAACAATCAGGTCCGTGACATATCCTCCCAGCAGGGCACCCAACGTTGCGTCATAGCCTCTTTCCCCACCAGCAAGGAAGATCTTCCGTTCAATCTGCCTTAACTGAGCCAGACTGATTCCTAGAATACGCTGGTCAACATCAGCCACGACGGGCATCCCTTCCTTGTCATAGAAGCGGCCACAAATGACACCTACTGCGCCTAAATCCCGATACGTCTGCATTTCGTTCTTATTCAGCACGCCCACCCGAATCAGGGGATTTTCATCAAGCGCGTTACCCACGACAAAAAAGGCTTTCGTACAGCGAGTCAGAACGTCAAAATTCGATCGAATAATAGGCTCTGCCTGTAACTCCATGGCCAGTCTGGCACTTGATACCACGGCGGGCACGTGCAGCGAGGCGACACGACCTGAAAGCTTGTAGGCGATTTGCGATGAGGATTCAATAATCGTCAGGTCTGGTTGAGAGGGCATGGAACCGAGCATCTGAATAACGGTGACATTTTTACATGACTTCGGCGTCATGGTTTTGCTCATCTGATGAATTGTTCTTCCCCAGGCAACGCCCAGCACATCACCATTCTCAATTACCTGATTCAGATACATGCCGCCGGCACGTGAAAGACGAGTACGCATAAGCTTTGTATCATCACGTTTTCCGGCATGTTCGCCATCAGGCACGATGATCACTCTCTGGAGATTGAATTTATCGCGAATTTGCAAAGCAGCGTCGATAGAGCCAAAGACATTCACATCCAGGTTGATATGAACCAGTCCATTTTCCCGGGCTGTTTGCAGGTATTTGACAACCGTGACGCGGGACACCCCCATGATAGCTGCAACTTCAGTCTGGCTTTTGCCTTCCTGATAGTACAGCCATGTTGCATGAAGTACGGGATCATCATTGAACAGGCTGCTGTTTGTTTGATCTCTATCCACTTTTGTATACCTGTATTAAACCGGGGAAATGCTCATCTTAACCCTGTTTACCCGGAGAGTTGATGCAGATTGCCAGTGGCATGATTTTATACAGATATTTTATTCTTTTACATGAAATAAACCAGCATACCATTTGAGCGATCGCCCTCTGTTCCCCCATACTGTAAAGCCGGAGACATGCTCCGGCTTTACAGTATTACTGAGAGTACACCCTTCCAGCATAATCAACGGTTCAATATCGCCCCTTTTTGATCGCCAGCGATTCGTCACCGTGTAGCCGGTTGCCGTCACTCACTAAATTATGGGGGACAGTGAACGACAGATTGGCTCACTGGTAAGAAACCGATTATAAAACTAAGCTGGCGAGCAGAATAAAAATCAGCCCACTGATGGATAAGAGTGTGGACATCAGCGTCCAGGATAACAGCGTTTCTTTGGTGGTCAGGCCAAAAAAGTCTTTAATCATCCAGAAACTGGCATCGTTAACGTGAGAACAAATACAGGATCCGGCACCGGTAGCCAGCGTAATCAAGGCCAGGTTGGTATTGGGATGTACTGCCAACAATGGGATGACCAGACCGGCGGTAGAGATCGCCGCGACGGTGGCTGAACCCAGACAAATACGCAGGAATGCGGCCACGCCCCAGGCCATCAGGATCGGGTTAATATCCATACCCGAAACCAGGGTGGAAATATACTGACCAACGCCAGAGTCGATGAGAACTTGCTTGAATGCACCACCACCACCGATAATCAGCAGCAGACCGGCAATACCCGCGATAGCTTTTCCGCAAGAATCCATCAGGTCAGGGATTGTTTTCCCGCGCCCCAGGCCCATGGTATAGATCGCGAACAGCAGTGAAATCAGCATGGCGATCGTCGAATTACCTAAGAACAGTATCACGTTGTAGAATAAGCCTGAATCCGCGGCACTTTTGGCATGAGTCATCTGGATGATGGTGACAACCGCCATCAGGATCACCGGCAGCATTGCCGTGAGAAAACTGATCCCAAAGCCTGGCATTTCGCTTTCGCTGAATCGGCGGGTCGCGCCGAGAGAGGCTATATTCCCCTCTTTTTTAAAGGCGTCCGGAATAATGCGCTGGCAGAATTTATTCAATACCGGGCCGCAAAGAATAAAGGTTGGAATGCCGACAATGATACCGTATATCAGTACCAATCCTACATCAGCGCCATATTCCCTGGCGATAACAGTCGGGCCGGGGTGCGGCGGCAAAAAACCGTGTGCGACCAGCAAACCAGAAAGCATCGGCACACACATAAACATCGGTGATATTTTTGCTTCACGGGCAATAGCGAATAAAATAGGTACCAGAAGAATTAAACCGACTTCGAAAAAAAGTGCGATACCGACAATAAACGCCGAACAGACCACTGCCCAGTCAAGTTTATTTTTCCCGAAATAATTCAGCATGGTCAGCGCTATTCGCTGCGCACCACCCGCATCGGCCAGCAAGCGACCGAGCATAACACCGAAGCCAAATATCAAACCAATATGGCCCAGCGTACCGCCAAGTCCGGATTCGACTGAGGTGACGACTTTACTCAAATCCATACCACTGGCGATGGCGACAGCAATCGAGACAATAATTAACGAAACAAACGTATTAAGCTTAATTTTTATGGTTAAAAGCAGGAGTAAAGCAATCCCTGCCACAACGATAATTAGTGGCATAACGTCCTCTCATAACAGGGTAGCGACCCATCATTATCCGACTGAGCAAATAACGAATGATGCAGAGTCGGATAATTCAGGTGTCTGGATGTTTTTATTTATGCTTTCAGTTTTTATTCATAAAATCGCGCAAAGCCGCGCCAATTTTGTTTACATCATAAATACAACCGGTCCATGTCCCGCCACTCACGGCCTGAAGCATTGCCCATAGCCGGGTATCATCTGGCAATTCAGGATCGGGAAGTAAATCCTGATGGCTGGGTCTGGCATTTAATATTGCAGTTGCCTCCTCCTGTGAAGGTAATTGTTCATCGCTACGGGTTCCGAGGAAATTGACTTCGCCGTGAAGCTCGCGACAATCAATTTTAATTTCAATGACATCCCCGGTGCGTAATTTACCGATGGGGCCTCCGGCCAGCGCTTCTGGCCCCACATGGCCGATGCACGCGCCAGTAGAAACGCCCGAGAAACGTGCATCGGTGATTAACGAAACATGCTTACCGTATGACAGATGTTTCAGGGCACTGGTAACCTGGTAGGTTTCTTCCATCCCTGTACCTGAAGGTCCAACGCCGATAATGACCAGAATATCGCCCGCCTTGATCTTGTCATGTTTGATATCGTAAATCGCACTTTTCTCGGACAGATAAACCTTCGCCACACCTTTATGGTAATAGATACCTTGCTCATCAATCATCGAGGGGTCAATGGCGGTGGATTTGATCACCGAACCTTCTGGCGCAACATTGCCCACCGGGAAGGTGATAGTTGAGGTTAATCCGCGCGCTTTTGCTTGCTGCGGAGACATGATCACTTCGTCAGCGTTGATTTGTTCCTGATCGAGCAGGAGTTGCTTGAACCGCTGACGCCGTTCGGAGTGCTCCCACCAGTCGAGGTTTTCTTTCAGCGTGCTGCCGGTAACCGTCATAACGTCTTCATGCAACAATCCGAGGCTGCGCAGATGCAACATGACTTCCGGCACACCACCTGCCATAAAGGCATTGACCGTTGGATGATAAACCGGGCCATTAGGCAGTACGCTCACCAGTCGGGGCACGCGCTTGTTGATGCGGATCCAGTCATCAACGGTCGGGATATGGCAACCTGCCTGGTGAGCAATTGCCGGGATGTGTAACAGCAGGTTTGTTGAACCACCGAACGCGGCATGGACCGTCATCGCATTCTCTATCGCTTTATCGGTGAGAATTTCCCGGGTGGTGATGCCTTTTTGACTCAGGTTCAGCGCAGCTCGCGCGGAAGCTCTGGCGATCTCCCGCCACACAGGCTCACCGGAAGGGGCCAGGGCTGAATGCGGGATTGCCAGCCCCAATCCTTCGGCCACCACCTGAGATGTCCCGGCAGTGCCCAAAAATTGACAGCCGCCGCCGGAAGAGGCACAGGCTTTACAGCCCGCACGGCGTGCGTCCTGTAGAGATAATTCGCCATTGGCGAAGCGTGCGCCAATGGTTTGCACCTTGCCGTTGTCTTCTCCATCCTTTGCGGGCAGCGTCGCGCCACCGGGGACCAGCACGGTTGCGATGTTGTGCTGCGCGGCGAGTGCCATCATGGTGGCCGGAAGCCCCTTATCGCAACTCGCCACACCAATAACTGCTTTCGCGTCGGGCAGAGAGCGAATAAGGCGGCGCATTACCATTGATGCGTCATTTCGGTATGGTAGCGAATCAAACATCCCCGTTGTACCCTGAGTACGCCCGTCACAAGGATCGGAGACGTACACGGCATAGGGCAGGGCATGGTTGGCTTTAATAACCTCGGCCGCCGCTTTCATCTGGATGTCCAGTTCGTAATGCCCCTGGTGCAGCGCCAGCGCCACGGGTTTACCGTCTGCGCCGCGTAAGCCACCGAGTGTACTGAGCAGTAAAATACCGTCCCGATCCAGCTCGTCCGGAGACCAGCCCATTCCGGCATTCATGGTCATACCGAACAGATCCCCGCTCGGGCGGTTGATAAGCATCTCTGCGGTTAATGGCAGTTCGCCGTCCGGGCCATCGGCGTGCGTTCTGACGGTGTAGATATCGTGGCTCTCGTCAGCAAAAATATTGCGAACAGACATGAGTTTCTCCTCAGACTGGTAAAATGCCCTGCGCGGTAAGCAGCACGTGGACTTTATCTTTTGCTTCTTCTGATGCTTCAAGAATCGGTGGTAAGCAATATGTCTCTACAGGCAGCCCGACACACTGCATGCTGTATTTGATCAGTGAGACAAACGGTGTTTCGAGGGCGTAAATAGCGGGCAGTTGTAGTAGTTTTTTATTCAGCGTCGCGGCGGTCGCCAGATCGCCTTCACGCCAGGCGCGGTAGATGCCGACGGAGAGTTCCGGAGCAAAGTTAGCGCTGGCGGTTATCGCACCGTCGCCGCCCAGCAGCATCGTATTCAGCAAATGATCATCGTAACCGCAGAATACCGAAAACGACGGGCGTACCGACTTAACTGTGTTGATCATCGTACGCAAGTGACCAACGCTGTCGATGGTGTCTTTGATGCCAACGATATTCTCGTTTTGCAGAGCCAGACGCGTCACGGTTTCCGGGGTTAAGTCCTGACCCGTCAGATCCGGAAAGTTGTACAGGATCACCGGTAGGGTGACGCTACGGGCGATCTGCTGGTAATAGTCGTCAAGATTTCGTGGTGCGACTTTCCAGTAGTAGGGGTTGATGGCGACGATACCATCAGCGCCGCAGGCTTGCGCATGCTGCGCCAGTTTGACCGCTTCGTCAGTGGAAGGGGAACCGACGCCAATCAATACCGGCACTCGCCCGTCGACAATAGTTACAGCTTCTTCGGCGAGCGCCATGCGCTGGGCTGTATTCATTTGGCTAAATTCACCACCGGTACCCAGATAAAACAGCCCGTCGACCCCTTTATTAATCAGGAAGTCGGCAACTTCGCGCATTGCCTTTTTATCAAGGGTTCCGTCACGATGAAACGTGCTGGATACCGGTGGAATAATGCCGCTGAATTTTTTCATTACCTCAGTTTCCTTTTCGTAAATGCTCATTTTCGTTTCTGTATCCCAGCCCATATGATATTTGCCCAGCGCATTTCCGGAGCAATTCCAGATAGCTGTCTATCTTATTTCCTGAATAAACTACCGGATCGCCAGAAAGTGAGATTGCATAGTTAACTCTGTTATATATATTGAATACCGGCATACTTAAACATACCGCACCATAGGTTGATTCTTCGTTGTCTATGGCCCATCCCCGAAGGCGTGTTTTTTGTAATTCTTCCAGAAACAATTTTTTATCGGTAAATGTATTGCGCGTATGCGGAGTTAACGTGAGTGCTTCTAAAAAATAATCCAGTTCTTCTCGTGTCTTCCAGGCTAATAATGCCTTACCCAACGCGGTAATATGCAACTCAAGTTTTTTGCCAATCCAGCTTTTGCTCGTCGGTACAGAGTCCGGACTTTCGATCTTGTCGAGATAGATAGCCGAAATGCTCTCCATCGCCCCAAGATGACAAACCAGTCCACTTTTCAGCGACAACTCCTGCATTGGCCGCTTAGTCACCTCAAATATATTTTGACGGTGTAACGCCTGACAACCCAATTCGTAGTTTTTTATTCCCAGTGAATAGTAGCCGTTTTTGTTTTTAATTAAGAAACCACACTCCAGCATTACATTCAATAAATTAAGCAGGCTGCTTTTGGGGTACTGGAATTTATTTAATAACTCCATATAACTTGCCATGCCAACCCATGCAATGTGGGTTAATATTTTTTCAGCACGGACTAATGAATTACACCCTTTGCGAACCATAATGGTTTCTCCTTGCTCATGGAATAAATGGTATCGACATTACATAGTGGAAAATATGCTTTGTTCAGCATGCTGAACCGTAATGAAGTGATTAAATGTGATCTTGTACGCACTTTGAATAATGAATCTAGAACAGCCACATTTAGTGAGTGAGAATAAAAAGTAGATGGAGTGTTGTTGCAACATCGTAGCGTGTGGATTGCGCATAGGGCTTCTTTATTCGTTCGAGCGCATCGCCAATATTTTCTATTGGGTGCCATTGATTATTTTTGCTTGAAATCCCTCTCGAACGAACTTACTTATCACTTTATTGAATGAGGTAAAAACAACTGACATCCGGCTCGCTGATAACGCTGTGCAATAGTCTCAGGTAACCCGCTGTCACTGATGATCGTTTTAATACATGATAGTGTTGCTACAGCATGCGGCTCAACGGCATCAAATTTTGAGTGATCGGCCATGAGAATAACTTCACGCGAGCGTTGAATAATCCGTGTTTTCACCCCGACCTCAAACATGGTGGCATTGGTGATCCCCGTCTCCAGCGACAGCGCATCGCAGGAGATAAACGCACGTTCTACGGAAAAGGCATTGATCATCTCCAGCGCCAGACTCTCTCCTACTGAAAAATAACCTGGGCGAATCAGTCCTCCGATAATGTAACTTTCCACATGGGGAAAACAGCCCAGTTCATTGGCGATTTTAATGTCGTTGCAGATGACCTTCACCCGCGCATCGGCCAGGCATTTCGCCAGTTCGAGGCAGGTTGAGCCGGAGTCGAGAAAAAAGCAGTCGCCATCTTTGATCATTGTTCGGGCAAGGGCAGCTATTTCTCTTTTCGCCACAGATTGCAATGTACGTTTCACGTCGAAGACGTACTCTTTGTCGTCTGTACTGTCGTCGAAGTCCAGGCAACCGTGACCGCGGATCATGCCTGGATACTGGTTGGCAATATACTGGAAATCACGACGGACAGTCGCTTCCGCATAGCCAAAAAGCTCCATGGCCTGCCGTGTGGAGAGGTGACGATGTTGCCACAGGTAGTGCAGCATCTGTTTGATACGGTCAGGTCTCTGTTGGCTCATCAGAAACAATCTCCTCTTACAGGGTGGCGAATTGAGCTAAGGTCGCGCGATAGTCAGATGAAGAGAACAGGGCGCGCCCAATCACCATATGTTGCGCCCCGGCTGCTGCCAGTTGCTGTGCAGCCGCCAGCGTAATTCCACCGTCGGCCCAGCACTCGGTCTGAGGAAAAGCCGTGCGTACTTTTTGGATTTTCTCGCACATGGAGGGAATAAACCGCTGTCCCTGCCCATCGGGCTCACTGGTCATCACCATCACTCCGTCCAGCTCAGACGCCAGATATCGCCAGGCGTCGATCGGGGTTGCCGGATTAAATACCAATCCTGCTCGTGCGCCGGTATGGCGGATCTCAGCTAACGTTTCCGAAGGATAGTCCAGCGTTTCTGCATGAACGAAGATCCACGCGGGGTTGATTTCAGCCAGCGCGTTAAACCAGCACTGTGGCCGGGCAACCATGAAATGAAAGGACAGGGGATGAGACGTCTGTCTGGCAACGGCCTGCACCGTTTTCATCCCAAACGTAATATTGTTAATGAAGCTGCTGTCCTCAATATCCAGATGCAGGGTCCCAAAATCCAGATTGTCCAATGCCGTCAACTCACGACCATAGTGCAGAGGATTTGCGCTGGCGAGAGAAGGGTGCAGGATCATAAGCGCCTCCGTTAACCTGATACCAGCGCAAACAATCTATCGTCGGTCCTTGCGTCACGCACGGCCGCTAGCCGTTGCGGGGAGTCAATAAACTGGCTGATGCGCTGAATGGTCAAAATATGTGCGTTGGCATCCGTGGCGCTGACACAGAGAAGCAGCCAGACGGGGTCGCACTCCTCGTTACCAAAGGCGACCGGGGTGCGTAGCGTGGTGATGCTGACCTGATTATAGTTTGCGCCTTGCTCTGGTCGGGCGTGAGGTAAGGCGATTCCCGGGGCTATCAGATAATAAGGCCCCCAGTTAAGGGTATTTTCGATGATCCCATTAACGTAGCATGGCTGCGCGGCACCATAGGCTACCAGCGGGCGGGTGGCGATTTCCACGGCCTGACGCCAGTCGGTGGCTTCACGTTGTGCCTGTACCCATTTAATATCGTTAATCATCCGTCGTTGACTCCATGCCGATTCGGGTTAATCTGGTAGCGATCCCTGTCGATACTTTTGACGAAGGCAGCAGGGATCGCAGAAGGGTTATTGCTCTCTGCCGGGGATAAGCGCTCTGCTTATCCCCATCTTATCGGCGTATATGATGCACTTTCTCCATAAACTGACTGACTCGCGCCTGGTCAACGAAATTGGCAAAAACGCCGTCCTTTTTAAAGGTGGTTGCGGTCACACAGCCATCGGCGATACTGAGTTGTTCCTCCACGTTTTCCAGGCAGACGCCCGTGTTGGCCAACACGACGGTGTCAGGCACCGTTTCTTTGACCCGTTTTAACAGCGCGCTGTCGGTACGCGTCCCGGCGGTCAGGCCAGAAACACAGAGCGCATCAGGATGGTTGTTAAATACTGTCGATTTAGCAATAGAACAGATATCGCGATTGCCCAGATACACGGCGGCCTCAGGGACGATATTGAACAAGGTTTTCACTTCGCCTGCACCAATCCGGTGTTGATGACGGATGGTCTCACCGACGTTAGTGTCCCAAACGCCAAAGTCGCTGGCATAGGCACCGGTAAATATCTCGCGGATAAACTTAGCGCCGGTAGCCATCGCCAGGTCGAATGAGGCGACCGGATCCCACAGTACATTCACGCCAAACGGGATGCGGATATCGCTCATTAATTGCCCGATGATTCGTGCCATTGCCGCAGTCGTTTCCGGACGCACCTTCGTGAGATAGGGAAGGCTAAACTCGTTGGAGAACATGACTGCATCCACCCCACCATTTTGGAGCGCCATCAGATCGTCCCAGGCTTTGTCGATAACCCAATTCATCCCCAACTGCGCATCAAAACTCGGGTCGCCGGGCAATGCACGTAGATGGCACATGGCGATGACCGCTTTTTCCGTCCCAATAACCTCTTTCAGCCAACTCATTGAAAGTACTCCTTATTCCGATAATTCACGTTTACGTAAGAACAGCACGACGCTGGCGACAATACCGACCGCCACGACAACGCCAATAATCCCAAGCGACATCAGTTCAGAAATCGACCAACCGAACATATTGCCCACGGATAACGCTGAGATTTGCGCACTTTCACCGGCAAAACTGAAACCGCCTTTGAGCGCCATTTCGGTGAAGTAAGGCGCGAACTGGGTGGCGATCAGCAGGACGGTAATCATCACGATGACCCCGCTTATCAACGTCCTGATCAGGTCTCCGCGGTGGATAACCGTAGCCATACAGATAAAGAACGGGGCTACCGGCAGGTCTGCGAGGGGTAACACTTTGTTGCCCGGTAAAATGCTGGCCAGAATCAACATAATGGGTATCAGTAGCAGACCGACAGCAATGGTGGTTGGATGTCCCAGCGTCACAGCGGTATCCAGACCGATATACACTTCACGTCCTTTGAAATATTTCTGGAAGAACTTTCTTGCACCGTCGGAGATGGGCATTAGGCCCTCAACAATCAGGCGGATCATGCGCGGGAACAGCACCATGATTGCCGCAACGGTAATCATCAGACTGGCGCAACCTTTAAAGCCTTCGCCAGCGGCTAGGCCAAAAATGAGACCGAGCACTACGCCGATGATCACCGGATCGCCGACCATGCCGTAGCGTTTCTGGATCTCCTGAGCATCGATATTGCGTCCCTTCATGAAAGGGATTTTTTCATAGATAGCATCGAGTAGAACGAAAAGCGGTACTGAACTGGAACCGTAGCCTTGCGGTATCGAAATACCTTCCAGCCCGACGATGTTCTGTACCCGTTTTGCCGTCCAGTCGGCCATTTTTAACGATAGCGCCGCATGGCAGATTGCCCCCAACACACCATAAATCAGGCTTCCGGTCATAAGCTGGACCACCGTACCCGTAATGGCGTAGTGCCAGTAATTGTAAATATCGACGTTCATCGTTTTGGTCAGACGGGTGACCAGCATGGCGACATTGAGAAGAAAAATAACCGGGATAATCATGGCGCCAATGGCTGTCGCATAACCAACGCCGGAGGCAGGGCCTGCGCCAACGTCAAAGACATGCAGAGTCAGGCCGAAGCGTTCAATCATCACTTTGATAGGGGGACTTAGGCTGTCGATCGCCATGACGATCACCAGTCCCATACCGACAAAACCGATCCCGACCGTTACCCCTGCCTTAATCGCCTGCAGCCAGGGGATGCGGAAGATAAGGCCAATCACGATCATGATAATAGGGACGAAAACGGTACCGCCGAGAGACAGGATGTAATCAAACATAATGCCTCCTTTTATTGGGTTAACAGAGCCTTGATTTGTTGTTTTAACGCGTCGTCGTTGATCCCTGTGAGCAGGGCGGCGCCATTAAGCGTAGGGATGCCGTAATCACTGTTGGTTCGCATGGAGGTTACAATAAGGTCCATACCGTTACAGTTAAGAGGGATCTCATTCAGACAGCATTGGGCGGTAGTGGCTGCAATGCCCTGTTCAGTCAGGAACTCTTGCAGCTTGTGTGCAATCATGGTTGAAGTCGACATGCCGGTACCGCATGCCACAAGGATCTTTTTCATAATGGATGTGCCTCTTGTGTAGCGCCTGAATCAGGCTCAATAGGGAAATGTGCTGCTGGCATACCTGCCAGAGCGGTCAATAGGCGGATGCAGTTAGCCAAATCACGCAGGCTGGCAACTTCCGCCGGAGAATGGGTATAACGACAAGGAATAGAGAGACTGGCGCAGGGAATACCATCCTGCTCAACCTGGATATAACCTGTTTCTGTTATCACGCCGGGAGCCACTTCTCGCTGCACCGGAATGTTGTGTTCAAGAGCCGTCTGTTCCAACATCCGTATTAGGCGCGGAGGCGTGATTAATCCGGCCAGCGTTCCCCGGCCATGGTAGTTCAGGCAGGTGATCCCAACGCCCTGATTAATCCTGACCTCGGAATAATCGTGTAAATCAGGGGTGTCACACGATGGCGTGATATCAATACCAATCGCCAGGTCAGGTTTTACACGGCGTAATACGGGAACAATGCCGCGGATATTAAATTCTTCCTGTACGGAAGCCACCAGATAAACGGCGATATCAAGTTCTGCAGCACTGATAGCATCCGCTACACCGATCAGGGCAGTACAGCCCAGACGATCGTCTAGTGCTTTACTGCACACCAGATCGTTTGCCAGGAGTTGCGGCGGGTTATACAGAGTGACAGGCGTACCGACCTGAATACCCATCCGTATAGCGTCGTCTTTGTCTTTGGCGCCAATATCAATCCACAGTTTGTCTACGGAAGGTGACTGCGTGCGCTCGTCGCCTTTGGCAAAGTGGTAGGACTTAATGCCGATACATCCCATGACTGGCCCTTTGTCCCCGGTGAGGGTGACGATGGAACCAGCCATAGTGACCTGCGCAGGACCGCCTACGCGTTCAAAGCGTAAAAATCCAGACGGCTCTATTTTGCGCACCATAAAACCGACTTCATCCATATGCGCAAAAATCATCAGTCGCAGCGCATCGGGTTTATCACTACCGTAGCGCGCGACGACATTCCCAAGCCTGTCTCGCCAGGCCTCTTTTGCCTGACGCCTGAATTCGCACAGCATGACGTCAGCGACAGCGTTTTCGTGTCCTGAAATCGCATTGTGCTGCAAAAGCGAGAACAGGGTTTCCTGCACAGAAAATGACATAGCTATCTCCGTAGAACGTAAAACAATCAATCGTTGAGCGTTTTATAGGTGCAGACTGGTCGAATAATTGTGAGAGAGTTCACGTGAAAACGCGCAAAGCTGGACAAATAAAAAATAATGTGAGCCGAGTGGAATAAAAGCGCTCAACGTTTGTGAAAGTTACGGGCTGGAGAGACCAGTAATTATGGTTGAAATAATGAGGATGAATAAAACGTGGTAACTGTTATCGCATCACTTTGTTGTAGGACGCTCCCTCTTCATTACATCCTGTCTGTGGATATTCCAGCATCTCCATCAGTGGATCGTAGAATGTAATGGCGCGTGGCAGGTCGTTGGTTCCCAGCATAATGTAAGAAAACATCGGCTCCCCCCCGGATTCAGGGGGGATCGTAGATAATCAGCTCAAATCACTCGTCCGCTTTATGAGCCCAGGCGGGCATTGCCGTCAGATAACGTTTTGCTCGCCTCCGTGCTTTTTCCGGGCCGACTTTTTGCCAGGAATCAAGGAAGCTGGCTAAGCCTGATACCGCTTCTTCCCAGGGTTTGAGATTGCCGTTGCTGTCGCTGCAGTACGCACAATATTGATCACTGGCACTGTGTGCATCGGGTGCGGACATCGGCATTCCGCAAGCCTGACAGAACTGTTCATGTTGTGACATATGATGCTCCTTATGGTGATGTCCTGATTGATAAATATACAGAATATGTATTGTGCAGGTGATGCATCAGATCAAAGCAAAGGCGAAGCTCCCGGTATCTCCGGTCAGAAATACCGGGAACCTGTTGTTATCTGGCGATGAGCGCGAACACGCCCCAGCCAAAGTATTCCCGCGCGTACGTTACGTGGCGTTTCGGCGAGATGTTTAGCTCGGCCCTGACTTCGGCGGCGAAGTCGTCGTCAGGATTGGCTTCCAGCCAGCGGCGCATGGTCAGCCATTTCGCGGCCTCATATTGGTCCCAGCCTTCCTGGTCCGCCAGTACCATTTCCACCACGTCGTAGCCGAGTTCATCGAAAGCACTCACAAGCCCTGGAAGCGTCAGGAAATCGCTTGTCGAGCTGACGCCGCAGGCCCGGGCTATCTCGTCCGTAGCGGGAAGCTGACGCCAGTAGGGTTCGCCGATAAGCATGATCCCGCCCGGTTTCAGGCTTTGCGCCAGCAGCTCAACCGTCCCGGCAAACCCACCGGCAATCCATGTCGCGCCGACGCAGGCGGCCACATCGCATTTCTCTTCTGCAACATACCCGGCGGCGTCGTTATGAATGAAATGAACCCGGTTGGTGACGCCCAGTTCTTCCGCACGCAGTCTGGCCTGCGCGGTGAAGAGCGAACTCATGTCGATGCCAGTCCCCGTAATGCCATGATCCCGGGCCCAGGTGCAGAGCATCTCGCCCGAGCCGCTGCCGAGGTCCAGAATTCAGGTCTCCGGTTTCATGCGCAGCACGCGACCCAGCGTGGAGTACTTCTCTTCGGTGAACGGGTTGTGGATGCGGTGTTCGCTTTCACTGATGGTAAAAATACGTGGAATATCCATTAGTTAATTCCTGTTATTGGGTTAAGCATTAAAAAGGGCACAACAAGATTGTTATTCACGCCAGTGCTCCGGTTTCATCAGGGCCTGCGCGCACTGGATGTGGCCGGTCACGTTCATGGGCTGAGCGGTGAGTGCTTGCATCATCCAGCAGGCTTTGTGCTCCTCCGGGATGGGATAAGGTGCTGGATAGCCTTTGTCTCCGGCACAGGGTTCGAACCCATGTCGTGGGTAATAGGTAGCGTGACCGAGAACAAAAACCGTCTGGCAGCCCATCTGCCTCAGGTGTTCTATGCCTGTGCGTATCAGCAAACCGCCTACGCCCATCCCTTGGTATTCCGGTATGACCGCCAGGGGAGCAAGGATATGCATCAGAGGTGAATCCATTTCTCCTTTGAACGTCGCCAGGGTAAATAAAATATGTCCGACGGCTTTACCTTCATGTCGGGCCAGCAGAGATAACGCAGGGCGCGCGCTTTCATCCTCAAGTAAAGAGGCCACTAAATCGGCTTCTTTGCTGAAGCCAAATGCGCGGGTTTCGACTTCCCGGATATCACTGGCATTACTTTCGTCTGTGATATGAAAAGTGAAGTGGTGTGCTGTCATAGAAACTCTCCTTAGCGATTATCGAGCTGAGCGCGAACGTTATTCAGCCCGGTGGCGTTGATTCGATAGGGCTGGCCATTGACGGACTTGATAAGTTTTTTGGTTTTGAGTTTTTTGAAGACGGCGAGCGTGCGGTCGGTCAGCAACAGCCCTTCGCGGCTGTAGCATTCAACGGCAGTGACGCGGCCTGAAGAATCGCGGACGTGCGCAATACGGCCACCTTTGGCGAGAACGTGTAAGGTACGTTGTTCCTGACGGGATAAATTCATACTGAAGAACCTGTTTAATCATCATGTGCAAAACGTGCAAACACACAGCGGTGTCCGCATTCGATTTCGGCGCATTGATAATCAGTCCGGCCTGAAAAGGTCGGTGAGCTGATTATCGGATGATTACATTCTCCAGCATCAAAGCCTCGGGTTGAGTTGAAAGGTATTTACGGAGCGAATAGTAACACGTAGTTTTAGGAGGGATATGTTTCAGTAGAAAAAGTGTGATGTACTTTGGAAATTGAATGCCAACCCATTTACTGGGAAAGGCTGATGACACTGACGAATGCATGTTGAAGTACGCCAGAAATGGCCTCATTGGCTTTTCCCCCTCCGGAGGTTATTCTCCTTTTGTTAAATCCAGAACATAAATATGCTCACCCTCTTCGATGCCTGAAAAGTTGAAGCCAATCCTGATAAGTAATTTTATTGAAAGGGTATTTTCCGGATTCACACCGGCTTTGATGAGTGAAAAACCGTTCTCTTTTATCCAGTCGATCGTGGCGGTAATTGCTTCAATTGCATATCCCTGGCGAGCATAAGCGGTACTGATGGTATAGCCGAGCCAAAACACATCGCATTGCTGACGTAAATAAATATCACCAATCAAAACCTGCGTCAGCTTGTTGACAATGGCCAATTGAATACCGCGAGCAGGTGTAAGAACTCCCAGCAACTCTGCTTCATAGTCCTCTTTTGTTAGCCCCTTAAATCCCTGATATTTCATCCACTCAGCATCATTACGATACACCATAAAACTTTCAATTTCGTGTGACTGAAATGGTCGAATGATGCATCTTGACGATATTATTTGCATAAGGCTTCCTGTTTAGTGATTCTCCTGCCCCAGTCTCTGCGACTACAAGAGTTACCGCCTGACGCTACGCCCGACGGCTACTCTCTGACCATGTCCGGTGCGTCGCCGCTTTCATACACAACACGAAAACTGTCAGTTTGATGTTCAACCCTCATCGGCATAGAACACAAACGCCAGCTTATTCCCGTCCGGATCGCGTACATAGGCACTATGGAATCCCTGTCCGTATTGTGGCCTGTGCCCCGGTGTACCTTCATCCCTGGCGCCCAGACTGATAGCAAGTTCGTACAACTGCTGGATGTGTTCAAACGAGTGGGTATTCAGTGCGACCATCGTGCCATTACCAACGCTCGCTGGTTGCTGGTTAAAGGGCCTGCCGACGCACAATCCGACGGTATGGTTATTGCTGAACGTCCCCCAGGATGCGCCTTCTTCATTACGGCCTGCCTTTGGATGTCCAAGCAATTCCATCAGCGGATCGTAGAACCTTATGGCGCGCTGTAGATCGTTAGTACCCAGCATCACGTAAGAAAACATAAACCCTCCTTTATCTCTTTTGCATTATTGCTCCTGGCAGCCTACCGGTGATACTGACTGGCTCTGATGCTGCCCACGCAGTTTAAGCAGGCGGGCAACTGATATGATGACGGCTATACCGGCCAGCAGCGCCACGCAGTGGAAAGCAATCCTGCCGCCAGCATGGAAGTAAACCCAGCGGGTTATTTCAATACTAAGGGCAATTATGCCAAGCGCCAGAATATTCAGCGTGGCAGAAGCGGTGCCTTTTGGCAGGTTATGAGAAAAGAGCGTGAAGCGAAACAGCACCGGATAGAGCAGTCCAATACCCAGGGCATAAAAGCTCGTTCCCAGGACTGACCATAGCCAGACGTGTGGCCATAGCAGGTTACCGACCAGCAAAGCCAGCAAGCCAGCAAACTGTATCGGGACAGTACCCCAGATAAAACGCGGTGAAGTCGGGTCTTTGATAAAATTCGCTACGATCGCACTGGCGATAATGATCCCACTAAACACGGGCACCTGTGTCCAGGCATAGGTACCGGGAGACATACCCCCGTGCTCAATCAGGATCACGGGGGAGAGCGCCACCCAGGTGATGATTGGCAGGTTACCAAAAGCGACTGCCAGTGAGCCGGTCAGCACCACTGGATGGCGAAATGCCGCGATGAAATCTGACAGTACTTCACCCGGTTTGAATTCTCTTCCCTGAGATATAACTGTTTCCGGCATTTTGAACAGTAGTAAGAACCATGCTACCAGACCAAACACACCGATGATGGCAAAGAGCAGTTTCCAGTGAATGAACGCCATCAGCGCAGCGCCGGCCACCGGCCCGATAACTGGGGCGAGCAGAACAATAGAGGTCAGCGCAGCCATGATCCTGATGGAATCCTTTTCATCAAAGGCCTCTTGTATTGATACATAACCAACGGTGGAGATGAAGCAGATACTGGTTCCCTGTATAAAACGGGCAATAAAGTACTGTTCGATCGAGGTGACAAACAGCATGCTCAGGCATGCCAGGGCAAAGATCATTGCACCAGTGAGCAGGACCGGGCGGCGTCCAATCCGGTCGGAGAGAGGCCCCAGGAGCCACTGGAGCGCCAGTCCGCCTGCCATATACAAACTGACTGATACTGGAGCCAGCGTAACATCCGCCTGTAACTCATTTATAATGTTAATGACGCCCGGCTGAATAAGGTCCGTTGTCAGGTAGGCTGAAAAATCGTAGATGATCATCGCCAGTGGAAATAATAGTACGCTGCCATACCTGCTAAGGCGTCCCAAAAATGGCTTCATAAACGGGTTCTCCGTTTTTATTATTGAATGGTTATTATCAACTTAGATCGTGCAGTTCCTTATCCATCGCAGGAGTCAGTCTGAGATCAAGAAATTCTACCTCCAACCCCTTGCGCTGAGGTGTACAACACATGATGCCCGTTTTTACAGGGCCCGTAGGGAAATGGCATAAGCGAAGTAATGGCCAGTGCTGTCCATCTGAGGAGTACTGCAATCGTAACGCATCTTTTTTACGGGTCAGACGCAGCCAGAATTCCTTCGGATCCCCAGGAAAGAGTCCTGTAGCCCAGTCGGAATTTCTCATCGTGAGTACACTCCCGATTGCAGGCGCTCCATCGTTAAATTCGATGCCAGCTTTAAGCCAGTGCTGTTCGTCAGCGAGCATCATAATTCCGGCCTGGTCATAGAGTGTGGTGAAGTCTGCGCGGATCCTAACCTGAAAAGTAAAATCACCTGTTACATCAGTAGCGTAGATGTGGCCGGTAAAACGCTCAAACCCGTACCAGGTACGGCACCAGAAATCAGTATGCTCATCAGTGATTACCGACAGGGCGTTATTTTCGTAGCACCATACGGCGGGCTCATTGATCCATTCAAACTTGCAACTCATCATTGTTCTCCTGTCATGCGGAACGCAGCATAACGATAGTTTAAAATGTCAGTTCCATTTCAAACTGGCATAACGGTTCAGCCTGATAACCCGCCGCAGTAAATAATGGTGCCAGCGTTTCTGGGATCGCTGCTGATGTACCTATGCCAGGCCATCTGGCATTCATTTTCTGAAGCATTCTTTTAGCCCGTCCCTGGTAACGATACTCCGGTTCCACAAACAAACAGCGGAGCTGAGGTTGTCCCATGAACTTCGCGACAGCACACCATGCATGTTCGTTATCCCTGAGGATGTCGCAGGGAATAGACAAGAGCTGCAGGGGACTGGTCAGCCAGGGAAGATCATCATCTGGTGTAGACCAGACGGTACGCAGGAAGTCATCAACAGCCTTGGATTCCATATCCTCTGAAGGTATTCCCAGACGAGACTGTGGATCTCCCCGGTATTTGCACAGATGTCGGCGAACCTGAAAACCGAGCGCATGATAGAGAGCGATGGTCTGGGTATTTTCGCGCATCACTTCCAGCCTCACGCTGGATAACTTTTTCTCTTTTAAGGAGATAAACAGAGGAGTAAGCATCTGTTTTGCCAGTCCCTGGCTCCGGTACTCGGGTAACACACCAAATGCTGCCAGACGCGCTTTGTCCATTCTGCGGGTTACGATGGCTATTGCCGCCGGGTTATCATTGACCAGCCAGACAAACGAGTCTTCGAGGCTGAGTCCTTCGGAAATGAAACGTGAAGCAAACATTTCCGGTGGCAACGCAAACGGTGTCAATGATTCATTAAAGCTGTCTGCAAGAATACGGCACAGCTCAGTAATGCTGCATTCAAGGGCTGATACCGGAATTACGGTCATTGATAAAGCTCTCCATTGCGATTACCGGGAGCTACAGGGGGAAAATATGCACCCTGTTTTCTCAGACAGTGAAGCTGATTTCTACAGAGCGGGCACTGCGATCGCCCTCACCATGGTAAACAGCTTCGATGTTGTTACCGTCCGGATCCAGAACGAAAGCGGCATAGTATCCGGGATGATAGGTTCGTTCGGCAGGTGCGCCGTTATCACGTCCGCCATGATTTAGTGCTGCATGGTAAAACGCGTTCACCGATTCACGGTCTGCGGCCTGAAAGGCCAGATGGTGCCGTCCTGTAGGCACCCCGCCAGACTCCGAACTTTTTACCGACGAAATGACCAGTTCGTCAGCCCAGATATAATCGTCATCGGTAATAACCATGGGGATCTTAAGTTCCGCCAGAACAGCAGTGTAAAACGCTTTGCTTGCGGCAAAGTTGTTTACCACTAGTTGGATATGGTCGATAAGTCTGCCACGATGCAGCGTATAGTTATCCATGGTTCATTTCCTTATTCAGATTCTGTCAGTCAGGTCTTTATCTGTGAAACTCAACAGAGCACAACTCTACGTAATGATTGTGTTATTGGAAAAAAATACATTAAGTTTTGTGCTCTGAATCCGACAGATATCAGAAAATCATTCCAGATTTGGTCTTTGTACAGGAATTGCTATTCCGTTATTCGCTTATGACCAGGCTCTCAATTGCCAGTTGTAATATAACGAGCAGGGATGAGATAAGAGCAAGCCATTTTACGGGGCGTAGTTTACGTTCAGGTATAGAGAGCGTGTGGAGTATGGCATGACGCTTCATTTTATTGAGTGGCATGCTGCCTCCTGAAAAAGAGCCGCCTGCACGGGCTGCTACACAATGAAAAAAGAATCATTCCACAAACAAGGCACTTATGAGCAAGGTTAGTTGCCCCGGTGCTAACGTAACGGTTAAGGCGGTAAGAACAGGCCACTAGCGGCTAAACGTTTTCCTTCCGAGTTGACAGTTTCCTGCTTGAGATCTGTTCATTTGTTAGCCATAACAGGTTAACGGATAAAATCAGTATATCCATAATAAATAAATGGTCATTTAGCATTTATTTAAATAATGCCTTCCGAATAATACGCACTCAAATAATAAACAAGCCAGGACTATCCAGTACTGCTAATTGATAGGCGCTCATGAGAACTGGAGAGATAATTGCTTCTGATTAGCCATCAATGCAATTACATCCTGGTCGGGGGATTCACGGGGGTTAAGTAGCGTGATTAACCACCATAAATATTGATTGAACTCATTTACCTAAAAAGCGCCATTTTGATAGTCTCGACTTATCTCGTTGAACATCTACAGGATTGTAGCGTTGGAAATCTTTTTTTAACCCGCTGAAAAATATCTCTTAAATATTTTTCATACACAAACATTCATGGTCCGTTCAGTACGGATCCGATTTTGTATGGGTTAAAAAAGGTACGTTATGAAAGTTACATGGACCGTCACGCCTGTGGGGTATCAGCGCATCGCGAAACGATGCCCTTCATGCAACATTAAACGGGACTTCACGCCGTCAGGTGCATTTCGGGTTAATTCTCAAAAGAAGCTTCTGGATGTATGGAGTATCTATAAATGCACGCACTGCGATTACACCTGGAATATCTCCCTGTTTTCGCGTCTGCACGTCAGCAAAATTGACCGCCAGCTTTATCATCGGCTAATGACAAACGATGCCGCCACGGTACAGCACTTTGCAAGTGATATCGCGACGCTGAAGCGGAACAACGCCGAGCTATCGGGTCGGCCTGATTTTACCGTTCAGGAGCGCTGGCAGTTAAGTATCTCCGCCCACCAGCGGGTTCGCGTTAGTGTCAGGATCTCCCGTTCATTTCAAGTAAGTCTGCTGTCGATTTTGAAGCAGCAGCTCATGCTTAGCGCTGGTGAGATTCAGAGAAGGGTGGAAGCAGGGCAGATCGGTGGCGTTACGATGAAGATGCTTAAATCGAGAAAGCTAAAGGCAGCGGAATATGAATTCCAGCTGTCTACGGAAACGTTATATGCCCGGCGCAGGATTGTTCTGACGCATCGTTAAAAACATGAAGCTCCCCTGAGGTAATAAACGCCCGTGTGGTAGCGGTTCAACATAATGCCAAATAGGCCGGGGATAGGGGAGCTTCAGTTTTTCAGCTTCAGAAAGGAGAACTTTAGTGAATGGGGTGATAAACGATATCGCTTGAATTGAGCCGAGTCTGAATGGTGCTTTAAGGATTGGGGTATCGGCAATTGCGTAGCTTAATTGAATGGGCTGTATCATTGGCCGCGCGAATCCGTAATGCGCTGCTGTAACCATAATTCGACTTCGCTTTGCTTCCAGCGGGAACTGCGGCCCAGCTTAATTGGTCTCGGAAACAGGCCATCTTTTATCAGCTTGTAAAACCATTTATCTGTCAGCCCCGTTAGCTTCGTGATGAACCGCATATCCACCAGTTGGTCATCGAGTAAAGAAATATGTTCTGTCATGATGCTGTCTTCCATTGTGGGTTTATCCTGAGCTGGTGGGTGATTGCTCGTTACCACCAGCCCTTCCACATCAATGTGTTGATACGTAAAAAAGTGCAGAACGTGAGTTACAGCGTGCGAGGACGCCCCAGTCCGCTGGGCGGCGGTACCTCACTGGCTCCGTAGTAATAGTGACCGTGCTTTTGCTCTTCTTTGGCAAGGTAGCTGATGATGTAGCGCAGGTTATCAATGGCTTCGGTATCACCGTAGTTCACCGGCCTATCAATACTGACTTCATAAGAGGGTTTGTATGCGCAGCGGTTGTAATAGCCTTCTCGTTGCGTGATTTCCCGCCATATTGTTCCAACTCTCTCAGCTATTGGGTAGGTAGCCTGGTTAAGGTGCCTGTCGAGATAGAATACGATATGGGCATGACACCCATGGTCTATAGAGTTCTCGAGTACCCAGAAATACCCTGCCAGATTTGTGTGCTGCAGGGTGCGTTCAACCAGCATACGTACTTCTCGTTCGGTTTCGTTCCATGAATGACGTTTATAGCGCTCTGTACCTTTCTGATAGAACAGGTCGAGTCTGAGTGCCTGTATTCGGGAGTACCGGTTCAGTAGCTGATTCAGGTGGTCATTGAGTAGAGACAGTAGAAACCAGTTCATCGTGTATCTGGAATTAAAAGGGTAAGGTGTGTGCATTGATTTATCCTTTGTCAGGTGGAGTACAAAGGATTGGGATGAGATGTAATTTTTAAGAGAAGCAGGGATAGGCAGATAAAGGGAACTGCGTATCCGGGGCAACACAGGCAGGGTTAATGATTGGGGGAAGGAGCTGTGAACAGGGTGGTATAGAAACAGGGCGTTCCCCTTAATTATACTAAAAACCCAAATGTTCATATCTGCTGGTGAACGATTCTAATGAGGTGAACAGAGGAGGATCCTAGAGTAAAAATCACAGGAATAACGCAGTAAAACGTCAGAGTATTATCACAATAAAATCAGTAATATATCAGTTAAAAATCAGTCATCCTTCAGGTCTGTGACCCGACTCCACCAACCAAAAAGGTACTCATGCTAATCTGTTTTTGGGAGTCAGAAACAGAGGGAAAGGCGATGTTGCATTACGATATGATCCGCTGCGAGATAATGTACCTAAAAATGTTGGATAGCTTTTTCAATACAGATCACTCGTTACTGTGCAGTACTTATGATACGCCGGATCAGTTTCGACATTTGATCTCTCAGATCCTTGAACGACATTTCCTAGGCGATCAGGACAGGATCAAAGTTGGCCGGAAAACGCTTAAAGAATGGGCTGAGCTGCTACTGATTGATAAAGATTATTTTGATTGTTTCAAAGGTACACCAAGAGCATCGTGGTTTGCTCACCATTATATTTTTGAATATCCAGTATTACCTGTAGGGTTGACACTTGGTGGGCTGGGGAATGACGTCGGTTGTTTAGGTGGTTTTAATTCTCTTTTACTGGACGATAATATCTTCACAAATTTTGATCCCTCTAATTTGAATATCGACCTGGGCGATATAGATTGGGACCTGATAACAGATCCACAGGCCACAGCTTCGAAAAAACCGAAACGCGTTTTCTCCCGATTTTATCTGAACGCGGGAGCAAGTACCGATCTTTACAACCCCACTCCGGTAACTGAGCGTGAACTCATCAATGGTGTGATGAGGTACATTGATGAAGCTCCATGCTCACTTGGAGATAAGATCTCTTATTTCAAAAAACTGCATGAGCGCTGGCTTGAGCAATACAATTTTTTTCTGACAGATTTTGATTGGATGTCGCGTGATGATGAAACTCAGTTAGTATATCTCTGGGACTATCTGAAAGGAAAAGGACGAATAGCGGGCTATCTTCGCCCTTATAATACGTCTATGCGTTATGACATGATTATTGCGGCTATAGATGTGTGGAACGTTCAGCCTGAAGAGAAGCTGGAGTTTATTGAGAAAATGAAACATGCCTGGCAGTCATCAAAATCTTATCGGCGATCTGCTAAATAGCGTTGTGATCCCAGTGGTTTCTTCGTCTGATTGCTCAGTGTAGTTATGAATCTTAATCGACCAAGGTTCTATAGCTAGCTGTCTCTCTTTTGTCCCGTTACGTACAGATCACCATAGCCGAGGCATGGAAGTTAGAACTTTTACTTCTGGCTCGAAGCGTACAAGCTGACTGATTTGAAGGTCCGCGATGAGCGAGGAGCGGAAGTCTGTGACAATGTCAGCACCTCACTTTATAGCAGACCGTCCAGCTGTGAACTCAGGGTCATTATTGCCCTGCCTTTACCCTGAGTATGGTTTGCCGGGTGGTATTAAATTCACGCGCAATGGCGCTGATACTGATCCCGGAGTTAACTCGCGCAGGTTACTGGCCGGCTGAATATGCCGACAGAAATCAGGCCGTTGCCCGGCAACGGCTGACGGGAAGTAATGCGTACTGAAAATGGCACACGGCTTACAACCGACGTTCGGTGGCTGAAACGGCAATGTACCGTGTCAAACAGCTGTTTGGCGGGCATCTTACGTTTCGAGATAATGATGGGCAGGTTGGAGAGGCTATGGCCATGATCCGTGCCTTAAACAAAATGACGTGTGCAGGCATGCCAGAAAGTGTACGGATTGCCTGAGGAAGTCAGCGACGAGAAGCGCTTTTATCTAAATCCGATTAATTCAACAAAGCCGCGCGCACGCCGTCAGGGGGAGGTTCTGGAGCTGTCGCTCTGCGATGTCGGGGTAGTGCACGTCATTGATACGCTTGCGGATCTGGCTGCGGCGGAGCAAATCCTGGCACAAGCCTGAACAGCGATTATCATTATAGGTATCGTAGAAGCGATTCAGCTTATTCTTAAGGTCATTAGGCATCACTCCTTTTCTTTTGTTAGGATCGGGCTGTGACAAAATTCATCCATCCAGGGCGAAGTGGACACACAATGGAATAAATGAGCTTATGAGTGAGAATGAAACCCCAATAAAAAAGTCTGAAAACCATATTAACAAGCCGGTGTTTTTCACCTCGGCGTTGTTAATATTTCTTCTTGTTGCCTTTGCCGCGGCTTTCCCCGATCTGGCCGATAAAAACTTCAAACTTCTGCAGAATCAAATCTTCACCAACGCCAGCTGGTTTTACATTCTGGCCGTAGCGCTGATCCTCCTGAGCGTGACGTTCCTCGGGCTGTCGCGCTACGGCGATATTAAACTTGGGCCCGACCACGCCCAACCTGATTTCAGCTATCACTCCTGGTTCGCGATGCTGTTTTCCGCCGGGATGGGGATCGGCCTAATGTTCTTCGGGGTGGCAGAACCGGTGATGCATTACCTCTCTCCGCCGGTTGGTACCCCGGAAACGGTCGAAGCCGCCAAGCAGGCCATGCGCCTGACCTTCTTCCACTGGGGACTCCATGCATGGGCGATTTACGCGATAGTGGCGTTGATACTGGCCTTCTTTAGCTATCGTCACGGCTTACCGCTGACCCTGCGTTCGGCGCTGTATCCGATTATCGGGGATCGCATTTACGGACCGATTGGCCATGCGGTCGATATCTTTGCGGTTATCGGCACCGTGTTTGGCGTGGCCACCTCTCTCGGCTATGGCGTGCTGCAGGTTAACGCCGGGCTTAATCATCTCTTCGGCGTGCCAATTAATGAAACGGTGCAGGTGATCCTGATCGTGGTCATCACTGGCCTGGCAACGATTTCGGTGGTGTCGGGACTGGATAAGGGCATTCGTATTCTGTCCGAGATCAACCTGAGCCTGGCGCTGCTGCTGCTGGCGCTGGTGATGTTGCTGGGACCTACGGTTCTGCTGTTGAAATCGTTCGTTGAGAATACTGGCGGTTATCTGTCCGAAATGGTCAGTAAAACCTTTAATTTGTATGCCTACGAGCCTAAATCGAGCAACTGGTTAGGGGGATGGACGTTGCTGTACTGGGGCTGGTGGCTCTCCTGGTCGCCGTTTGTCGGCATGTTTATCGCCCGCGTCTCGCGCGGCAGAACCATCCGCGAATTTGTGACCGGTGTGCTCTTCGTCCCGGCGGGTTTCACCCTGTTATGGATGACCGTCTTCGGAAACAGCGCGATTTATCTGATCATGCAGAAAGGAGCGACGGACCTCGCCAATACCGTCCAACAGGATGTGGCCCTGGCGCTGTTTAATTTCCTTGAGCACTTCCCGTTCTCCAGCATTCTGTCGTTCATCGCCATGGCGATGGTCATCGTATTTTTTGTCACCTCGGCAGATTCCGGAGCGATGGTGGTGGATACCCTGGCCTCCGGGGGGGCCAGCAATACGCCCGTCTGGCAACGTATTTTCTGGGCTACACTGATGGGGGTGGTCGCCATTGCGTTGCTGATTGCGGGCGGCCTTAGCGCCTTGCAGACGGTGACCATTGCCAGCGCCCTGCCGTTCTCGGTGATTTTGTTGATATCGATATACGGATTGCTGAAAGCATTGCGACGGGACATCACCAAGCGCGACAGCCAGAATATGACCACCATTGCACCTACCGCTGCGCGTAATCCTATTCCGTGGCAGCGCAGACTGCGCAATATCGCCCATCTGCCAAAACGTTCGTTGGTTAAACGTTTTATGGATGATGTCATTCAGCCTGCCATGACAATGGTTCAGGATGAGTTGAACAAACAGAGCACCGTAAGCCATATCAACAACAGTGGCGAAGACCGTATTCGCTTCGAAGTGGATTTAGGCAATGAGCTTAACTTCATCTACGAAGTCAGACTCCGCGGTTATGTTACTCCTACCTTTGCGATCTCCGGGCTGGATAATGAGGAGCAGCAGGCAGAACAGCATAAATACTATCGGGCCGAAATCTACCTGAAAGAAGGCGGTCAGGATTACGATGTGATGGGCTGGAATCAGGAACAGATTATCAACGATATTCTCGACCAGTATGAAAAGCATCTTCACTTCTTACATCTGGTTCGCTAATACAAAAATACCGCCAAACACCGCCTTTCGGCGGTGTTTTTCTTTATTCTGCAGGGATCACCTCCAGGCGGGTATATAGGGGGCCGCTTGGAAAACGGGAAACATCCTACGTTAAGCCTGTTTTTTAAGCAGGCATGACAGGCAGCTTTGAGTGAGGAGCCGAAATTAACATACCTATGAAAGCGACCAAATTTAGCCATCCACTACACAGAGTAAGAAAAGGCAACTTCTAGCGTAATAGCCCGGAACCTTATCGGTTCCGGGCTATTACGAAACTTGCTGAATAGTCGCCAGATATCGCTGAACTCATGCTGCCAGTCGCCATTAGTGAAATCAGCAAGATAATTACGGATATGAAACCAGTTTGTCGCAGGCGATTAAGGGAAGTTATTATGCTTCCCATAATGCACACTTTAAGAAATTTGCAAACTATTCATATAAGGTATATATGAATTTTATTCAATAGGTAAATTGTGCTGTTTTAAGAAAGATAATTTATCCCAGTAGCCTCTTTGAAATATAATTTTATTATTTACTATTTGAAAAAAAACCGCAACCTCTCAAACCTAATGGGGCACGCCATTCTAAAATTGCCCATTGTCCATCTTCGAAAATGTTTTCAACAATACAAACCATTTCTGGAATAGAAAAATCTTGTTCAAACATTTTCTTTATAGCCTCTTTCCCAATAACTGGCTCATTGGCTACCTGATGGTTTATTGCATTATCATCATATAATTCTGAAATAGTTTCTACATCTGCATTATTAAATGCGTCAACCCATTGGCAAAGTATTTCTTTTGGCTTCATATAAATTACCTCCAGACCTGTAAACATTTCTATCCCATAGCATAACATCAAAATATTATCAAACTCAAAATTTATTTAAAGCATAGGAAAGCTTTAAAAGTGCAATAATAACTCTGACCTGCTCCCCACAAATTGATGCAGATAGATGTTAGCAACGTCCGCTCCTGGCACGCAGTGGACATTGCTGACTGAGCTGAAGGTCCGCTGTGAGCGAGAAGCGGACACTGCCTGACTATGAGGTATAACGCCTCATAGGTGTAGGAGCGCAATAAATCCAGCTACGGAGATAACTTTTACAGCCTTGAGTAATTACTATAACGTTAATTTAAGAATTATAAATAAGTATCTATATTGTCATTGAACACCTTTAAAAATGATCGCTTTTTGACAGGCAATTCATTGGCAAAGTAATAATAATTATTAGTCGACAAAGTGCCTTTTGATGATCAAGGCTTTATCGTGCTAATTTCTATAGGTAGTGCACTATTTATTTATACCGGAAAAGTACCATACCCGCGTGATGAAGTTCGTCATTACTGACAAAAGTACCATCAGCTGTAAAACCGGTATCGTCCTGATAGTAGATCCTGTTTTCACGAATGTCGTAGTCGCCCTGATAAGCATGAGGTTTTGTGCCACGTGCTTCATCGTAACGCCCATTAGGTAATAGCTCATGGCGAATGAATCCATCTTTGGTAATCCAGAGGCCTGTATAAGTATGCTGTTCTTTCATATGGTTCCTGATGTCATGTATATTTGTTAGAGATAAACTATCGTATTAGTATGTGAAATCACGACTCATTTTGAGTAATGCCGGTCAAGAGAAATTACCGGCGAATATGAGCGTATTATTTTTTATTAACAGGGGGTAACTCTGCCGTCATATAAACCCTGTTCTTAAAAGAGGCTCCAATAATTTCATATGATTTCCCCTCTTTAGATGCCTGTGTGGAAATTTTTTCCTCAGCACCCTCAATTGTTGAATCTACTGCCGTAACAATCTGGGCCATAGGGCTGAAAGATAATAAAGACAGAAATGTTGCTACAGTCAAGCGATGGATAATATTCATGGTGATTTTCCTGTTAATAGATAAGAGATGATTTTTAAAAAAAGTAATAATATGATTTAAATTTATTCCCTGTGCCAGCTGGGCTTCTGTAATTAATACAGTGTTACTGTCGGTTAAGAATGACGTAATGAATTAACAATTGTCATGCAAGTTATCATTTCATCAGCAGTTCTTGTTCCAGAGCCATTAAATAAATAATGATTGCAGAGATTTACTTCATCCCGCTGTCATACGCTTTAGTTTGCGGATGCTGTCGGTCTGATGGTTATTTCTGTTGTATCAACGCTTTCCGGAGCCTCAATGACATGTCGTACGGCACGGGCAATATCAGCGGGTTTAAGTGCAACAGAACGGTATGCATCCATCACCGCCATGGTTTCCGCATGGGTGATGGTTGAGGCGAGTTCACTTTCTACAACGCCGGGATTAACGCAGGTCACGCGGATTTTCGAGCTTTCCTGCCGTAAACCATCGGAAATAGCGCGTACTGCGAACTTAGAGGCGCAATAGACGGCGGCTGTAGGCACAACTGAAAGGGCACCGATAGAGCCAAGGTTAATTATCTGACCAGAACCCTGAGCTTCCATCACTGGAAGCACAGCCCCAATTCCCCACAGCACGCCCTTGATGTTAACGTCAATCGTACGTTCCCATTCATCCTGTTTGCCGGCCGCAAGCGGTGAAAGTGGCATGATGCCCGCATTGTTAATCAGAACGTCAACACGCCCCCAGTTATCAAGCGCTGACTGCACGAAATGAGCCATGGACAGTCTGTTTGTGACATCCAGCTCACGCGCTTCAGCCATACCGTCGGCGCTGCGGATTTCTGCTGCAATGGCTTCGATACGATCCAGTCTGCGCGCCCCTAATAGCACTTTCGCACCTGCCTTTCCAAGCTCTCTGGCAATGCCTTCCCCAATGCCACTTGACGCGCCGGTAATTAATATAACTTTATCCATGATGTGCTCCTTCAGTTGAGTTCAGAGAGATGATAGAACTTTATGATTAGTTCCAGTATCCTGCTTTTACTGGACTCAGTGGTTAGCAGAATTAAACAATGAAAATTGATCTCAATCTTTTACCTGTTTTTATCGCGGTTGCTGAAGAGCGTAATTTCACCATAGCCGCAGCCCGGCTGGGGGTTACGCGCTCGGCGGTTAGTCAGGGAATACGGCGGCTTGAGGATACTTTCGGCACAATGCTGGTAATGCGGACAACACGTTCAGTAAACCTGACTGAAGCGGGAGAACGACTGCGTACATCCCTGTCATTATCTTTATCCAGCATTGAAGCTGCGTTCGAAGATATTGCATCCGACAGCACGCCACGTGGACTTCTGAGGATCGCGGTGACCTCCATAGCTGAAGAGTTTCTTTCAGGTCCGCTGATCGCCTCGTTTGCGGCTGCTAATCCAGCCGTGAAGATCGATATTGTCGTGACAGATGAGGAATTTGATATTGTGGCCGCTGGTTATGATGCTGGGGTAAGGCTCGGAGATGTGATCGAGAAGGATATGATTGCCGTCCCGCTTACAGACAAGCAACGTGAAATGGTGGTTGCGTCCCCATCCTATCTCACTGCTAGTAGCGCCCCTCTTCATCCGCGTGAGCTTGTATATCATCAGTGTATCGGCTGGCGTCCTTCCCCGGATGTTGCTCCTTATCGCTGGGAATTTGAGGTGAACGGGAAAGCTTTCGACGTGGCGGTAGAACCGCGAATAACAACTAATGACCTGCGTCTCATGCTGAGGCTGGCTCTTGCCGGTGGAGGTATAACATTTGCCCCTGAGGAAACATTCAGGCCGTATATTGAAAATGGTCAACTTGTTTCAATGCTTGATGATTTTCTTCCCCATTTTCCTGGCTTTTATCTGTATTTTCCTCAACGCCGGAATATAGCGCCAAAACTACGCGCCCTGATCGAACATGTCAGGCAATGGCGGCAACCGTATGCTTAATGGTAAGCGCTAAATACTTTGTAACGTAAACCAGTTTTCTGAGGACTGACTCATTTAGTTATATGTTATGTCCGCTTCTGGCACAGGGCAGCCAGCAACAACGCTTTCTGACTGCTATGAGCGAGAAAAGCACATTTTATTTTCAGGTAGTGGAAATCGAAGCCAGTACCTGCCGCAGCCATAGTATCGAAACCACGAACAATAAAAAGCCTGGAAAATATCCAGGCTGCACCAGGCTCATTTATAAAATGCTGCGGTAAGGATTACTCAACGGTCACGACTATTTTGCCGACCTGGCCATTAGCCTCCATATAACGCTGGGCGTCTGCAATCTCTGCGAACGGGAACGTCTTATCGATGACTGGTTTCAGTTTGCCGGCTCGTAAACCCTCAGTGATGAACGATTTTGCGCGCGCCATTTTTTCAGAGTCCGTCGTGATTTCAAACAGCTCATATCCACGCAGAGTGAGATGCTTACCGAGAATATCAAATACAGGCACAAGCATGTCACGGCTGTCGAGTGCGCCATACTGGAAAAACATACCCTGTGGCACCATCGCCTGCGTCAGTTTTGCCACGTCCGGGCCCCCGACGGGATCAAAAACAATATGGGCACCTGCGCCATCTGTTGCACGATTGATTTCAGCAACCATATCCTGTTCCGCAGTAGCAATGACGGCGGCAGCACCGGCTTTCAGGAGCATTTCGCTTTTTTCAGAGGTCCGTGTGAGTGCAATTGGATTTGCACCCAGCATGTTAGCTATCTGTATGGCAGCCAGACCCACGCTGCTTGATGCTGCGCGGATCACGACATTCTGACCAGCCTGAAGGTTGCCATATTCAACCAGCGCACCATAGGCGGTGACATACATCATCCAGCTTGCAGCGGCCTCCTCAAAGGAAAGGTTTTCAGGATGCTTCACGACAGCGTGAACCGGTGCGTTGACCACTTCGCCGTACATGCCGTATTCATTAAACATAAATGAAGGGATCACGCTGACCAGATCTCCAGTGGTAAACTCATCAACATTCTCACCTACGGCCTGCACAACGCCGGCCGCTTCATAACCAAGACGTGCCGGAAATTCCGGCTCAATAACATACTGGCCGTTGCGGTACATGATTTCTGCACGGTTAATACCTATCGCATGTACGCGAATCTGCACTTCACCCGCTGTCGGCGCAGGCACCTGCACATCAACAACTTCCAGCACTTCCGGGCCACCGGTGCGGTTAAAGGTAATAACTTTAGACATATTCAGCTCTCTTCAGTTAACGGCACACCTTCAGAATAATGCCGAAGGGATACCCGAATCATTCGTGAACAATCTACGTTGTTACAAACACACCAGAAATAGCTGAGAGGGAACTTCTGTATTAATTATCCATTAATAATCTGCCTGGTTTACTGGATCTGCGTGGCCAGCAAATCACTGAACCAGTCGATAAAGACACGCACTTTTGGAGAAAGATAGCGCCTGTCCGGATACATCACTGACACGGGCTTTGACACCGACGGGTATTGCGGCAAAATTACTTCAAGAGCGCCGGAAGCAATATGCGGAGCAACGGCATCACAGGTGGCCTGGATAATGCCCAGACCAGCCAGAGCACAGGAAAGCAGAATATCGGAATTATCAACCAGCAGGCTGCCCGCAGGACGTAGCGAAACAATGCTCCCGTCTTCGATAAACTTCCATTCCATGACGTCACGACTGTGGTCGCTAAAAAAGTTAATAGCCTGATGTTTATCCAGATCGGCAAGTGTTTCTGGCCGCTCATGCCGCTGCAGGTAAGACGGGGCTGCACAGGTTATCATCCGGATGTCACCAAGACGTCTGGATATAAAACTTGAATCCTGAAGAGCGCCCAGGCGGACAAGGCAATCTACGCCTTCCGTAATCAAATCCGTTTTTTTATCCGATGAAACCAGCACAACTTCAATATCCGGATAAAGTGCCTGAAAATGCCTGAGATTAGGGATCAATATTGAATGCGCCAGCGCCAGGGGCACATCAAGTTTCAGGCGACCTCGCGGTGGAAGAGTCGGTGAAAAACTGGCCATCATGTCATTAACTTCGGCCAGAACATGCCTGGCATGATGATAGAACTCATCCCCTTCAGCAGTAACACTCAGCTTTCTGGTTGTGCGGTGAATGAGTTTTACACCCAGATCATGCTCTATCTGCTGTATCGCTTTGCTCACGGTGGGGCGATGGATCTGCAGTACATCTGCAGCCTTTGTGAAGCTCCCCTGCTCAACAACCTGTATGAAAATATTTAGGTATTCAATCATGTTGGTATGCACGCGATCACCTGTTTTGTAGGCTGTTTAAAACTGGCATTGTAAAGTAAACCATCCCATCGACATTATTTCTTTTCTTTCAGATAAGGGCTTCCAGGCTGCCACAATGTTCGCTTCTGGCTGTGAGTTCAATGGGGCGATGCAACGCTATCCTTAATCAAGGAGGGATTGCCATGAAACGAAGAACGCGTATTAACTACACGCCAGATCAGAAAGCGATTATCTGGGACAGATATAAGCAAGGTGATTCCCTGCAAGATATCGCCAGAATGTTCGACAGATATCATTCTTCTATTATGCCCACTATCCACCAGACTGGTGGATATCACCCCCTTGTCCGTAAGCGACATCCGTTAGCTCTTTCACTCGATGAAAGAGAGGAAATATCCAGAGCGCTGGTAGAAAAAATCACCCCAGAGCGTTTTAACCAATGTGTTGCATCCATCGGTTAAACTCACAGCGAAAAGTGGACGTTATACTTGAAAACTCATGACGATCGGTATTTCGCTATTCCTGGCGCAACAGTACTTTGCCAATCAGATAAGTTGCTGCTTGTCCGTTGATTAAAACGCGATCGCCCTCTAGCTGACAGCGTAAATCCCCGCCACGCTCCGCTCCCTGATGCGCCAGCATTTGTGTTTTCTTCAATTTTTCAGACCAATAAGGAATGAGCATACTATGCGTTGAACCTGTAACAGGGTCTTCTGCTACAGCATCCCCAGGGCAGAAAAAACGGCTGACAAAATCATATTCCCCTTCGCCCGCAGCGGTAATACACACCATTTTTCCCAGGGGGAGCATTGCATTGATATTCGGGCGGACAGCTTCTACCTGCTGTTGATTCTCCATCACGACCATGTAGTCGCGTGCCATACGCACTTCTTTGCACTCTGTGATGCCAAGCGCTTCCAGCAATAAGGCGGGTGGTATGACTGGCTCAGTTTCCCAGGAGGGAAAATCAAGCGTCATCCATTCACCGCTGCGTGTCACCATTAATGGGCCGACAAATCAGTAGCAAAATGGATTGTTGTGCCTGAGTAGTCAAGATGTTCAAATATGACGTGTGCAGCAGCAAGCGTGGCATGCCCGCATAAGTTAATTTCCCCCAGAGTGGTAAACCAACGCAACTCAAAGCCATTATCATTTGCGACAAAAAATGCTGTTTCAGACTGGTTATGTTGCTGCGACATTTTAATAATGTCTCATCAGGCAACCATTCGGTAAGTGGACATACCGCAGCCGCATTGCCATCAAACGTGGTGGTGGTAAAGGCATCAATCATGTAAAAATCAATTTGTTGCATAGCGGTAACCTTTATTCGCTCTGGGGGACCCGCACTCTACCATGCCATTATGTAATCCGAATTTTTATTTACCCGACCCGCCTGCATGATAAGAGTCGTGACTAACTCAAAACAGTTGCGGCGCCACAGTCATCTCGGCGGCGTCAGTCCGGAGGCCTTTGAACAGCCCTCATCGTGAGGACAGAATTTGTCTGATGTCGTGGGGTCAGTCCATTGATCAGCCCATACAGTGAAGAAAGGGTATGTATACTGAGGTGAGGTTAGTGCATTCCCGAAGTATGTTAATGTCCGCTGCTGACACCAAGCGGATATTGTACAATCCAATACTGCACAAGATCCTTTACGTGTTAATCTAAAATCCCAAATTATTTCAGACAGATATTATCTCAGTGAACCCCCGCCCTCCTGACTGGATCGCGGGGTTTTTAATTTTTCACGCTGAGACTACTGTATGAATAAACCTGATGGCCTTCATGCCCTTGAACAATCGCTCGCGTCGCTTCCGTACATGCTTCGCCAGCTTATTCTTGAACGTATCCAGAACCTGACCCACTACGAGCCGGTGATTGGCATCATGGGCAAAAGTGGTGCAGGTAAATCCTCTCTATGCAACGAACTTTTCCGGGGCGAGGTGTCACCGGTGAGTGACGTGAACGCCTGTACTCGCGACGTACTGCGTTTCCGGTTGCGCAGCGGTCGTCACAGTCTGGTGATTGTTGATTTACCGGGGGTAGGTGAAAACGGGCGACGGGATCATGAATACCGGGCCCTGTACCGTCGTATACTGCCGGAGCTGGACCTGGTGCTGTGGGTCATTAAGGCCGATGATCGGGCACTGATCGTGGACGAGCAGTTCTGGCACGAAGTGATGCAATCTTACAGGCAAAAGGTGCTGTTTGTGATTAACCAGGCCGACAAAATCGAACCCTGTCATGAATGGGATACCCTCACCAGCAAACCTTCGCCGCACCAACAGGGAAATCTTAAAGCGAAGCAGGCTGCGATTATGGCGATGTTCAAACCGCATCATCCGGTCTGTGTGGTGTCCGCCAGCACTGGATGGGGCATTGAGGAGATGGTGGCAGCCATGATGCGCTGTCTGCCTGACCGGGCCACCAGCCCGGTAGTGACACAACTGCACGGGAGACTCTGCACAGAGCCGGTAAAGTCGCAGGCCCGTGACAGTTTCGGTGAAGCTGTGTGCCGGGTTTTCGATTCCGCAGAATCATCTTCGTTCCTGTCTGCATCGCTGAAAACGGTGATTCGTAGCGTGCGTGATGCGGTGGTATCGGTCGCACGGGCCGTCTGGAACTGGATATTCTTCTGATATCGAAATTTTCTCTGCGAATGATGAACTGGTTGTTAATGATTTGTTGATTGTGGACACGTCCTTTCCATTGCGTTTTATCATCAACTAAATCAGGCGAAGCATCATTATCTGTCAGACGAGCGCTCACAAGGCCGGGCTGCTCATAAAAAATAGTTCCGATGTTGTCCATACCCTGTCCACCCCTTCCTTTAAAGTAATCATTATTAATTCAGAGAGTTAACTTCTCAGGAGAAATCTTTCATGGCGCTTCAGGAGCGGCGACATGACCGGCTTGCCGTCAGGTTGTCGTTGATTATCAGCCGCCTGGTGTCCGGTGAAACTCTGTTCATTCGCAAACTGGCAACTGAATTCGGGGTGTCAAAGCGCACGCTGCGTCGTGACTTTCGGGAACGTCTGATGTATCTCGACCTGGATTACTACCAGGGACAATGCAGTCTGCGTTCAGATATTCACAGTACGCGGCAGGAAATAGATATTCTGACCTTTGCTCACCGCACGGGGCTGGCCGGGGTTTTCCCGGGCTTTGACCGGCGACTGGTCAGCAGCCTGCTGGACTGTGATGATCGACCCTGTCTGGTATGGCATCAGGACAGACCTCATCCCCCGGCAGGAAAACTCTGCTTCTACAGGCTGGTCAGAGCTATTTCGGGATGTCAGCGCATCACCATTCTGACTGAAGGGGATCGTCATGAGGCCGTTGCACCTTACCGGCTAATCGCTCTGGACGGTTACTGGTATCTGGTCGCTGAACATAACAGGCAATTACGTGTCTTCCGGCTGGATGAGATTCATCTGGTAAGGCCATCCCGGGAAACATTTATTCGCAGTGAGCTTCTCTATCAGCTGTCGGAGGACAAACATTTTATCTCAGCCTTATCTCATTTTCGTTTTATTCAACAGTCGCTGAATTCATTTTCTCCATCAGAAAGTTGGGGGCAATCCGGACAAACTGATTAGAGATGGTCTCCATAATTAAATGTAAGGTTAATGCAATGAAAAAATTGAACTTATTGTCTTTACTGCCAGTCATGTTGTTCCCCTTACTTATCGCAGGTAATGCTCACGCAGCACGTCCTTATAGCGGGTTTCTGCCTGCGGCAGTGAATAATAAGAGTGGGAATATATTCTGGTGTGATGCCCACCGACAGGTCAGAAAACTGTGTACAGCGACGGAAGTGGATTCAATGGGATGGTTTATTGTTGTTCGCTCGAAACCTTCCAGAGATTGTCCGGGGGGAATATGGGGGTGGATCACTCCCAGTAAAGACGATGTGGCAACAGGGTATACCATTACGCCAGGTAAAGAATTCAATCTCACCATGAAGGATATGTGCAGTCCCAATATGAAAGTAACGTTCCGCCCGAATAAAAAGGACCCTCGTTATGACGATCTCGTCGGGATTTATGACGGGAAAGAAGCGTTTCGCTACAAACAAATAAAATAATCCAACTGTTTTTTCATTACTTTATTGTTTTAAATAACAAAAACTTTATTACATGATTTGAGGACAACATTATGCGACTGCCTTACGTAATATTTACATTAGCTATGCTGGCTTCTGTATCAACAGCACAGGCTATTCCCAATATGTGGACGAGTGGTTTTGGGATGGGCGTGACCGAATATATCATTACCAGCCCGGAGAAGGTGGTCTTTAATCTGAACTGTACTGGCAATCCGGATGCGCAGAATATTCTGCAACACGGTGTTGATCTCACCCTGCCTGATGGAACATCAGTAAGTTCTCATGACGACGGGACGGAAATAACGGTCGTCATGGATAGCAGCCAGTATCCGTTACCGTCATTCCTCGGCTGGCGAAACGGTGACAATGCCTGGGTGTCATTTATTGACGCTCTGAGCCAGGCTGCGAATTTTGATGTTTACGTCAACGATAAAAAAGTCGGCACCTTCAGTCCGGGGCTGAAGAATACGCAGAAAGAATTATCTGACCTCAGTGGCTGCAGAACCACCCATTACAGCGATTAATCCTCCACATTTCAGACCTCTCCAGCCCGCTACGCACCAACACCAGATAGCAACAGGCCATGCTCCTTCGGGAACATGGCCTTTTTTGTTTTTATTTGATTATCAGATAAGGAGTTAGCTATGCGACTAGCCAGCCGCTTTGGCCGTATAAACCAGATACGCCGTGACCGGCCTCTGACCCACGAAGAGCTGATGAGTCATGTGCCCAGCGTGTTCGGGACTGACAAGCATGAATCTCGTTCAGACAGGTACACCTACATCCCGACCATCACCATCCTCGAAAGCCTGCAGCGTGAAGGCTTTGAGCCGTTCTTTGCCTGCCAGACAAAAGTGCGCGACCAGGGCAAGCGGGAGCACACCAAACACATGCTTCGCCTGCGTCGTGCCGGTCAACTGACCGGGCATCAGGTGCCGGAAATCATTCTTCTCAACAGCCATGACGGCTCATCAAGCTACCAGATGCTGCCGGGGCTATTTCGTGGCGTCTGTACCAACGGTCTGGTCTGCGGTCAGTCATTCGGCGAAGTGCGGGTACCGCATAAAGGTAATGTCGTCGAGAAGGTGATTGAAGGGGCTTACGAAGTGCTTGGGGTCTTTGACCGGGTGGATGAGAAGCGCGATGCGATGCAGTCACTGGCGTTGCCAGCCCCTGCCCGTCATGCACTGGCGAATGCCGCACTGAAGTATCGATTTGGGGAAGACCACCAGCCGGTCACGGTATCGCAGTTGCTGACTCCGCGTCGTCGGGAGGACTACAGCGATGACCTGTGGACTGTCTACCAGCGCGTGCAGGAGAACCTGATGAAAGGTGGTCTGTCAGGGCGAACCGCGCAGGGAAAAAGTAATCGCACCCGTGCTGTTACCGGTATTGACGGCGATGTGAAGCTCAACCGCGCCCTGTGGGTGATGGCAGAAAACATGCTCGAGTTTTTCGGGCGTTAAACAACAGTTTCGGCATAAGGAGATAATTTAATGGATACACAAAAACATCAGTTCGCTGAGCTGACAGCAATTACCGCCTCAGTGGTCCCTGACGAGTTACGCATAGGCTTCTGGCCACAGCACTTTGGTACCATCCCACAATGGATAATCCTTGAGCCCCAAATCTTTGCCTGGATGGACCGGCTATGTACCGATTATCACGGCGGTATCTGGAATTTTTCGACGCTCAGTAACGGTGGCGCTTTTATGGCTCCCGAGTCAGAGCAAGATGAAAAGTGGAGATTGTTCAACAGCATGAACGGCAATGGCGCAGAGCTTACCAGTGAAGCTGCAGGGATGGTCGCCTGTCTGATGGCTTACAACCACCACGCCTGTCGCACCGAGTGTGACGCGATGACTGAACACTATTATCTCTTACGCGACTACGCGCTAATCCATCCAGAATGCAGCGCCATTATGCATCTAATCGACTGAGGAATACCTGACATGAATACTGCATTATCCCCGGCGTCAACGCAGCCTGAACTCTTTCCACTGGCGATTATGGCCCCGCATGGTTATTTGCTCCCTGCGACCTCCGGATTAACCCCCTATGCCCAACGCACCATTCGTCGTGCCATCAACCTGCTGGATAAATATCTGCGCCAGCCCGGTATATCCTTTACCTCTAGTACTGCTGCCCGTGACTGGCTTCGGTTACATCTGGCAGGACAAGAACGGGAAGTGTTTATGGTGCTCTATCTCGATAACCAGCACCGTTTACTGGAGAGTGAAACGCTATTTGCCGGTTCGATTAACCATGTGCAGGTCCATCCCCGTGAGGTAGTGAAATCAGCGCTTCGCTTCAATGCTGCGGCTGTTGTGCTGGCGCATAACCATCCATCCGGTGATCCGGAGCCCAGCCAATGCGATCGCAACATTACCGGTAGGCTTAAAGAAGCCTTGGCACTGGTTGATGTGAACACGCTCGATCATCTGGTTATTGGATCAGATGGCATTGTGTCGTTTGCTGAGCGAGGCTGGATATGAGGGCACTTCAATGAAATCAACTGATTCAGAGAACGATTCATTTCTCAAGTGGGGTCTGAATCGTAATGTGACACCTTGCTTTGGCGCTCGTCTGGTACAGGAGGGAAACCGGCTGCACTATCTGGCTGACCGGGCCAGTATCACCGGTAAGTTCAGCGAAGCAGAATGTCTTAAGCTGGATGTGGCATTCCCGCATTTTATCAGCCAGATGGAATCGATGCTGACTACTGGTGAAATGAATCCTCGCCATGCCCACTGTGTCACCCTGTACCACAATGGTTTCACCTGCGAAGCCGATACCCTTGGCAGTTGCGACTACGTATACATCGCCGTTTACTCCACCCATCGTTAACTACTTTCACAAGAGCAAATATGAAAACTCTACCTGCAACAAATCCGCAGGCGGCGAAGCTATGTCTGTCGCCCGTGGCTGTCTGGCAAATGCTGCTTGCACGCCTGCTGGAACAACATTATGGCCTGACACTCAACGACACGCCATTCAGTGATGAAACGGTAATTCAGGAACATATCGATGCCGGTATATCTTTGGCCGATGCCGTTAATTTTCTGGTGGAAAAGTACGGGCTGGTTCGTATTGATCGCAGGGGATTCGGCTGGCAAGAACAGTCCCCATATCTGCGGGCAGTCGATATTCTGCGGGCGCGACAGGCAACTGGTTTATTGAAAAGAAATCGTATTAGCGCGGCACGGTGAACATTGGGAATAGCCTTCCTGATTCACACTGCAGCTTTCCTTACTTATTTACTCATTCCAAAAAGCACCTGCCGATGCTGGTTGGTGCTTTTACTTATATGGACGAAATATCATGCAAATAGAAGCTGTAATTTTTACTGGGCACATTATCGCAAGTACAATCCGGGAATGCTGGACCGTCGTTGTTGATGGTTTTGACGCATGCGGCGAACAAGCTTATGATCCAGCTTAATTTCTTTTCCTCATGAAGGGACTGGTATGGGCAACAGAATGTGGATGATCCGCGGTGACGGCGGCAAACTCTATGACGATTTCCGTGATAAACAAATCGTGGGTATCGGTTGGTCTCTACTAGCTCCATTAGTTAAACCCGGCCTGTCCCGAGCCCAGTTACTCGCCTTATACCAGGAGGCAGATCCCTTAACAAAGCTGGGAACTGTGCGTTCTGGTGCATCGCAGGTCTGGCGTTTTGTGAACGAAATCCAAAAGGGTGATTGGGTTATTACCTATTCGCCAGCCAACCGCACTTATTTGCTAGGCAAAGTTACTTCAGATTTCCAATATCATCCTGAATGGGTGGAAGAGGGGATGGGAATCGCTCGACAGGTTAAATGGAATACTCAAGAAATTGATCGCGATCGACTGTCTGTTGCTACCAAGAATACATTGGGTTCTACGTTGACGGTTTTCCAGCTTCCAGAATATGCTCTAGAAGAGCTTTTGCAGGATAAGAAACCCACTGTAGATGTGATTACACAGAATCCAATTGCGATGGATGAAGATGAGGTCGTTTCTGATCCGCTCCGCGATATGGAAATGCTCGCGTTTGAAGGTATCAAAGATCGCATCAACTCTCTTGACTGGGACGAGATGCAAAATCTGGTTGCCGGAGTTTTACGCAGTATGGGCTATAAAACGCAGGTGTCACCTGCGGGAGCCGATCGGGGTAAAGATATCATTGCTTCACCTGATGGATTCGGTTTTGAAAATCTACGTATTATCGTTGAGGTAAAACATCGCAGGGAGCAAATGGGAAGCCAACAGATCCGCAGCTTTATCGGCGGTCGCCATAAAGACGATCGCGGGCTTTATGTCAGTACCGGTGGTTTTACAAAAGATGCTCGATATGAAGCCGACCGTTCGACGATACCACTAACGCTCTGGACGCTTGATGATCTCGTCCGTGCGCTTATTGAGAACTATGAGCAAGTGGATATTGAGACCAAACTTTTGGTGCCTCTGAAGAAAACTTTCCTGCCTGCCTGAATCTTGCTTTGATAGCCATATCGGTGTTCTACTGGTATGGCTTTATACCCACTAGTAATGTCTATTTTTTGTACGGATTTTAACTTGTGGGTACAAGTGCGGGTATAACCATTTATTCCTGCTTTTAAACAACATTGTTATCAGTCTATTAGGTGTGAAATTCGAGTCCGGCCTTCGCACCAAAGCCCCCAATCAGTCCACTAAAATACTTTTTTGTATCTGCATTTCATCATTTGAAAACCTCCTGTTGAGGCATCTGTTCTTCTGGCTCCGATGTGGCTAGCGTAGCACGCTCCCCACTATCCACCCGCGCTTCATCCTCACACCACCTTTCAAACAGCCTGGCGAATCTGGCGCTTTGCCAGGTTTCTCCAACCTGGCTTAAGATAAAGCCAGTGACCACAATAGCGGAAATAAAGTAAAACAGTGAAAATGCGATAACCGAATTTACGCCCCCGCTGGCCAGTAACGATTGTATTGTCGTCCACCAGGCGCAGGCAAAAATGACGATTGAAATTAGCCAGAAAACCCCGCTAACGATGTGAAAATTTTTAATTTTTTTAGCATCTACAGAAAAATGATTTTCTTCACAACGATATAAGGATGGGTTTTTAAGGAAACTCATTAATCGTACATCATATGAGCCGATATTTTTATCAGCGATAAACGCGATCAGCTGATGGGCGTGCCAGACAGGGAGGGTAATCCCGATCTGCTCATACAAAAATTTCATTTGTACCGTCTGATGCGTCCTCGAGAGTTTAGTGTCGGGTATGTCAGCGTTCGCTATCTCAGCGATTTTATTCAGCACCTCTATTTTCGTTTCAATAGGTACCTTTTCGAAGCGAATTTTTCGCTTTGCTGGCGGGCTGGACATCACCTTTCCCGCCCAGTCGATGATCTTTTTAGCCACATATAAAATAGCGGGTAGCAATACCAGCTTTGCAATATCTATCTCGTTAATGGCTCCCATCGTTATTCCTTTATAAAATGAATACGCAATGAATTTACAACACTGAATTTATTTTATGTAGCCCTCATTATTATGAGGGCTTCGATATGGCGAATTCCTGGGCTGGCTGCTGGTCTGACTTAATGCCAACCGCCTAATACGGCCCTGCCCGGAGGTCGTTATGCTTAAAGACTGAAGCCAATCTCCACCGATGCCGCACTGCGTTCCCCCTCGCCATGGTAAACCGCTTCGATGTTGTTACCATCGGGATCGAGTACAAAGGCCGCGTAGTACCCCGGGTGATAAGTTCGCTCACCGGGTGCGCCGTTATCACTGCCGCCATGTGCCAGCGCTGCCTGGTAAAAAGCATCCACCGTCTCACGATCCCTGGTCTGGAAAGCCAGATGATGGCGTCCTGTCGGCTTACCTGCGGAACCGGGGCTATTAATGGATGAAACAACAAGCTCATCAGCCCACAAATAATCGTCGTAGGTATTCACTACAGGGATCTCAAGGACCGCCAGCACGGCTGTATAAAACGCTTTGCTAGCCTCGAAATCATTTACCACAAGCTGGATATGGTCGATAAGCCTGCCGCGATGTAATCGGTAAGTCTCCATGATGGTTTCCTTATTCAGTCGTATTAACAGGTATTTATCCGTTATCTAAAAGGAGCGTTGTACGGATTTGATGGATGAGTACAGGTCCGGAGTGGCGATATAGAGAATGGCATTAAAATCCTGTCTGTCACCGCAATCCTGACCCCTCAACTCCGTCCACCAATCACACCGATAAACTCTCTGACCTGCTTCTGCTTCCTGGCCGACAGCTTCTCCACCCTACGCATCGCGGCTTCCAGCTCCGGTTCCGGCTCAACCGCCGTCAGCACAATACAGCCCTCCATCACCCGCACCTCCACCCGGGTGCCGGTCGAAAACCCTGCCGCCGCCAGCCACTCGCCCTTCATGATCAGCGCCGGAACAAGACGACGATCTGGCAAACGTCTCACATAACTCACCGTCAACTGACGCTTATTTTTCGGCGACACTTCTGGATCAAACGAATCTACAATACAATCAGCACTAGTCATGGTTGCTATTCTCGCGAAATAGTAATTGTGATCAGCGGTGCGGGTGTGCGCCAACACATTCGCACCGCGCTAAATAACACCTGTAAACCTAACCAGTAATAAAAATAAAGTCCAGACTTTAATCGGACATAATAAACGTCTTTAACCGTGAATTAAGAATTAACAGAATGCATGATGCTATTAATTAGCGCCTGTGGAAAATGCCTTTCCTGATATTGCTGAAATAACCGCAAAGCAGATTCAAAAAACAAAAGCGAGATAATGCGCGCAACAGGATGCCCATGCCCAATTACGGGCACCCCATCTCTTTTGCCAGCGCCCCCTTCCGGGACTTCAGGCGGCGGGCGATACCTGCCGGCAGGGCGGACCAGAACGAGAGCGCCGGATGAGTCCGCCGCTCAATCTCCTCCACCGTAACCTGATAATCATAAAAACTGGCGCTTTTTGGCGTCGCCTGATGCCCGCGATCGACCGCCAATGCTGCGCTGGCCCCTTTATATGCCGCGGGGGCAAGGGTATCCGTAGCGGGTAAATCCGGATCGCGCTTCCAGCTGCGCGAACACCCGCTGGCCAGGCTGGTTTTGGTGATTTTATACGCCACCCAATTGGCGAATTTGCTGCGGCTGTTGTTATTAAGCGTATAGGCTTTGCGAACCAGCGTCTGGTCGCTTCCACCGGTCGAGCAGCCCACTTCACAATTATCTACGTGGGATAACCCGGCAGCGCACGCGGCGGCAAAAAATAACGACGGCAATACGCTGAATATTCTGAATAGCTTCATGTTGTTGATGACGTCACAGAGAAGATGAATCGATGCATAAAAAGAAAAACGCCCAGGGTAATAGGCACGTTATTCACATATGAATCGCACAGATGAAGTGAGAGAATAAAATGAGTTAGCTGGTCGCAGCCGCATGAAATATCACAAGGTGATTTAACATCACGTCGGATGATATTTTTTGATGTTTGAGATGATAGTGAATGAGAGCACATGACGCTCTGTTCGTTATTTTCTTTGCGCTGCACAGATGTGAGAATGCCCGACAAAGCGTCAAGTGGTCATGCTTTCATGCGGTTGTCTGAAAAATTGTACCGGCAGGGGAAAACGCTTCTCTCGGCGAGGTGGATTACTCAGACTACACGAATGACCGATTAAGGAGAGAAGTTATGAAAAAGGAACGCTGGAGAGGCGTGCTGGCACTGGCCGTACTTAGTCTCCCCGCGCTGGCGGAAACAGGCGTTTCATTCAGCCACAAAGACTGGGAAGTGGTATGCGATAACACGCTGACCTGCCGGGCGGCGGGATACAGCGCTGAAGAAGGAAGCGGAGGTTCGGTGCTGCTGACCCGCCAGGCCGGAGCGGGCACCGCCGTCTCGGGAGAGCTGATGCTGGCGGAGGTGACCGACAGCGACGTTCTGCCGGGCAAACTGACGCTGTGGATCAACGGCCAGCCGGCAGGCGATGTGAAGCCCGCAAAAGAGAGCTGGCCGCTGTCAGAGAAACAGGCCCGGGCGATCGTTAACGCCATCAAAGGCAGCGGGAAGGTCGAATTTACAGGCGCGGAGGCGCCGTTTGTGCTTTCCGGCGAAGGCGCTTACGCGGTACTGCTGAAAATGGACGATGTTCAGGGGCGAATCGGCACGCCGGACGCGTTGACCAAAAAAGGCGACAGGCCGGAAAGCAGCGTCCGGGCGGCGATTCCTGCCCCGGTCATTCACCGGGTCATGCCTGAGAAGGCGCAGGAGAGAGCGTTAACCGCGCCTGAGCTGGCGGTGCTCAAGCCGAAGCTTCTGGCCACGCTAAATCACGATGATTGGTGCGATCGCCTCCAGCCTGAGGAGGGGGAGGAGCCTGAAACCATCAGCCTGACGCCGCTGGATAACGCGCATTCCCTGATTTCGGCCTTGTGCTGGCGGGCGGCCTATAACGAGGGATACGGCTATTGGGTTGTGGATGGCAAACTTGAGGGTAATCCAACGCTTATTACGGTTTCCGGTTCTGAGTATGGCGACGGCGAGATTTTTATGAGCCAGAAAGGGCGAGGGCTCGGCGATTGCTGGGGGACGGCGAGCTGGCTCTGGGATGGCACAACGTTCCGCAAAAGCCGTGAAGCGACCACCGGGATGTGCCGCTATCTTCGCCTCGGCGGGACGTGGGATCTCCCCACCAGGGTGACCGAGGTTAAACCGGCAAAGTGAAATCACGCGGCCAGAATCTCTCCCGACACACACGCCGACAGAGAGGACAGGGAAGGATCTTAACGATCGTCCGCGTCGCGGGATCGCGATCGACAGCGCCAGTGGCGTCAGAAAACTGACGCCTTGTTCAAAATAACAGCGCGGCTAATGTATTGCTAACTCGAATTAGTTTATGATTAATCCGTTCTGTTCGTTATGGAAAATGAGTTTATGGCCAAAACCGTTGAGCAAGTCGCCAGGGCGCTAGAAATCTCGATTACCACCGTGCGCCTGGTGCTGGGTGGCAAAGCTGAGCAGTATCGCATCAGCGCCAAAACGCAGCAGCGTATTAATGATTACATCGCCGAGAACGGGCTGGTCGTTAACCATATCGCCCGCAGCCTGAAGCTCAATAAAACCGAGACCTTAGGGCTGGTGATCCCGCGTTTATCCAACCTGTTTTTCTCCACCCTGGCGGAAAAGCTCGAAGCCTGCTGCCGTCAGGCGGGGTATCAGCTAATGATTGCCTGCACCTACAGCGACAGCGAGCATGAAAACAGTCTGGTTGAAGGACTGCTGGCGCGCAACGTTGACGGGCTCTTCGTGGTGCCCTCTACCCGGGAAACGCAGCTGCATCATCAGAAGGTGGCGCGCAAGCGGCCGCTGGTGCTGCTCGACCGCGATTTTGGCGAGAGCGACGTGTCGCTGGTGGTGAGTGATAACTATAACGGCAGCAAAAAGCTGGTGCAGGCGATGACCCAGGCGGTGGACGTCTCGCCGATTTTTTTTATCGCCGGGGATACCCAGCAGCCGTCGATCCAGCGTCGTCTGCAGGGCTACCTGAGCGAGCTGCCCGCGGGGAAGGAGTGGATATTGTCCGCCAGCCATAACCGTCAGGAAGAGGGCAAGCAGCTGATGCTCGATTTTCTCCGTCAGCACCGCGAGCCGCCGAAGGCGTTTATCGCCTCCTCCCTGCCCATTCTGGAAGGGACGCTGAGCGCGCTGCGGGAAACCTACGGCTTTATTCCGTCGGATATTCCCATCGGCACCTTCGATGAACACCAGATGCTGGGATTTCTGCCGAACGCGGTATGGTCGATGCGCCAGGATGAGGACGCCTGGGCGCAGCACGCGTTTCATCTGATGCAGCAGAAGCTGCAGGGGGAAAATGCCGATGTGAAGATCACCGTGCCGATGACCCTGATTCACCGCCCGCTGTCGGTGGAGAAGCAGCGGAGCCAGTAAATGACACGGCTTGTGTGAACACGTCAATCCCCGGCCGCGCTATGCTGGCCGGGGCTACAAATACCGCAGCCTGCGCGCGCTGGTAGCCCGGAAAAGGCGCGGGCGCCGCAATCCGGGAACCCTTCACGATCCCTCATCAAGTCAATCGCTGAACAAACCGAGCCGCCAGCCCGGCGTCCAGCTCCGGTGGCAGGCCGCTGATCCCGATGCCGCCAATAGCCAGCCCTTCAACTATCACCGGCTCGCCGCCCGGCATCGCCAGCAGCTGCGGGTCGTTAAATACCGCCAGCTGCAGGGTACCGGAGCTGACCTCTTGCGCCAGCGTTGCCGTCGGACGGCGAAAGCGCAGGGCGCTCCAGGCCTTGCGCTGCGCCAGCTGGCGCGGTAGCGGCGGGCAGCAAGCGTGCGCGCCAAAGGCGATGAGCTCGCCCTCAGTCCCGACAACCGCCACTGCCAGCCCCCGGGTTCGCGCATCGCTTTCCGTCTCCTGTAAAAACCGCGCGACCTGCTGGCACACGGCGCTATCGTTCAGGCGGACCTGGGGACAGAGCGCGTCATTGTCCGGCATCGGCGATATACCCCCGTAAGCGCAGATAGAGGTCATCCAGCTCGCCTTTCTGCACCGCCGTCAGCGCCACAAACGGCTCGCGGGTGGGGCCAGTATCGACGGTCTCTTTCGCGGCAAGATACTTCGCCGACTGGAACACGCCGCGCGCGACCAGCTGGTCCACCACCTCGTTGATCTGCTGCTGCAGGCGCTGCGCCCGGGCGATGTCGCCCTGTTGAAAGGCGCTGCGCAGGGCGAGAAACAGCTCCGGCTGCAGGTTAACCGTGGTGCCAACCGTGGCCGTCGCGCCCGCCGCGAGGCTGGAAAGGAAGATCTCATCGAAACCGTTAAAAAAGACTTTCTCCGGGTAGCGGGCGATCATTCGTTCCAGCGAATAGAGGTTATGCGAAGTATGCTTCACCCCCAGAACCTGCTCATCGCCGAGCAGCGCGTCGGCGCTCTGGGCATCCAGCTCGACGCCGGTAAACTGCGGAATATTATACAAAATCACCGGAATCGAAATGGCGTCCAGCACCCGACGGTAGTAGGCGATAATCTCCTCGCGGCTATATTTGTAGTAGTAGGGCGGCACCAGCGACACCGCGCTGGCGCCGTCCTGCTCGGCGTGCTTCGCCAGCTCGACGGCATCCCGGGTGCGCGGCGTCCCGACGTGGGCGATCACCGGCACGCGACCACCCGCCGACTGCACCAGCGTCGCCAGCACCTGCCGGCGCTCATCGAAACGCAGCAACGGCCCCTCCCCGGAGGAGCCGCAGCAGTAAAAGCCCTCAACCCCGCGTGCCAGCTGGGCGCGGGCGAGCGCGTCCAGCGCCGCGTAGTTCACCGACTCATCGGCGTGCATCGGCGTCACCACGGCGGAGATAATGCCGCGAAAAACCTGCCATTTATCGCTTACCATGCGGTCCAGCCTCCATCCACCACCACGTTGGAACCGGTCATATAGACCGAGGCGTCGGAGAGCAAAAACACCACCGCGCCGTTGTACTCGTGGGCTTTCGCCATCCGCCCGATGGGGATACGGCTGGTGTAGTTTTTCTGGAAGCGCGGGTCCTGATCGCTGCGCTCGACGCCGGAGAGGGTCAGAGTATTGACGCGAATGCCGTCGCGCCCCCAGTAGGTGGCGCAGTAGCGGGTAAAGTTATACAGCCCGGACTTTGCCGCCGAATAGGCCACCGGTTTGACGAACGGAATGCCGGTGTCCTCTTTTTTGTAGCTGTAGATATCCTGCACAGGGGAGACCACGCCGTAGATCGAACCGACGTTGATGATCGAGCCGCCTTTGCCGGCCTGTTTCATGCGCTTGCCGACCTGCTGGGTCATCAGGAAGGTGCCGACCAGGTTCACTTCCACCACCTCGCGGAACACCTCTTCCGGAAACTCTTCAAACGGGCCGGAGACTTCCGGCGGCGCGCTGGGCTGGGTGTCGACGCCCGCGTTGTTGACCAGGCCATCCGGGACGCCCCACTTCGCTTCAATGCTATCCAGCACCCGGTTAATGCTGGCTTTATCGGTAATATTCACTTCCGCGCACAGCAGGCGGTCGGAGTCCTTGATCGCCCCCAGCACGCGGTCGACGCGCGCGGCATCGACGCGGGTGGCCAGCGCCGCCACCTTCGCGCCGCGGTCGTGTAACGTCTTCACGTACTGCGCCCCCAGCTGTCCCAGGCCGCCGGTCACGATGATAACCTTGTCTTTAACCGAGAATAACGTGTCTTCCATTGTCCTTTCCCCTCACTGCGTGGTTAGATTTTGTGGGTTGCGAGGTAATCACGATCGAGAATAATACCGTGGCCCGGCCGTTCGCTCGGCACGTAGTAGCCGTCCACCTCTTCGCCCGCTTCGGCGATGATGCGCAGATCTTTCCAGCGCCCGCCGTCGGTCATCTCGGCGTATGAGATATTCGGCACCGTCGCCAGCAGGCTGGCGCTGAGCTCCATGACAAAATGCGGCGTCATCGGCAGGTTGTGCGCGCGGGCGACGGCGGCGATATCCAGATAGCCGGTGATCCCGCCGACGCGGCCGAGATCCGCCTGGATATAATCCGCGCTGCCGCTCTCGATGTACTGCGTAAACTGGTTTAAGTTATAGACGTTTTCTCCCAGCGCGATAGGCGTGGCGCTGCGTTCGCGCAGCCGCAGGTGGCCGGCGATATCGTCGGAGGGCAGCGGCTCCTCAATCCACAGCAGGTTAAGCGGCTCGAACAGCTTGAATGCGCGCAGCGCCTGCGGGAAGTTCCAGCCCTGGTTGGCGTCCACCGCCAGCGGGAAGCCCGGCACCGCCTCCTGAATCTTACGCAGCCGCTCCACGTCCTCTTCCAGCGTCGGTTTGCCCACTTTTACTTTCGCCGCCAGATAGCCGGTGCTTTTCCAGCGCTTGACCTGGTCGATCACTTCCTCAATGGACAGATGCAGGTTGATGCCGCTGCCGTACAGTGGAACGCGATCGCGTACGCGGCCAAGAATGTCGATGATCGGCGCGTTGAGGGTTTTGCCTAGCAGGTCCCAATAGGCGATATCCAGCGCCGCCAGGGCATGGGTGGTGACGCCCGCGCCGCCGACGTCGTGTACGTGTTTATATGAGCGATGCCACAGGCCGCGCGGGGAGAGCGGCTGGCCAATAACGTCAGGGATAATCTCGGCAATCAGCGCAGAGATGGTTTTCCCGCACCAGCCGGAAGTGTGGCTAAAGCCGGTGCCAACGTGGCCGTTTGAACCGTAGACGTCAACAATCGCCACTTCGATATCGGTGACGTGGTGAATTTGATCCCCCCACGGGCCTTCCGGCAGCGGAACGCGGGCGGTCATCAGTTCGATATTTTCAATCACGGGCATTTTTGTGCTGTTCATTTGATTCCTTCCTTTATGGGTTCAGCGGGGGCCGCCCCTGCGGCCCGGGCGGTTAATGTTTGGAGGCCGGGGATTCATGACCCTCCAGGGCGATTGCCGGGCTGGCGTCATGCTCTCGATCGTTCTCGTCGCCCACCGCATGGCCGAAGACTTCCGGTAGCAGGAAGATGGAGGCGAGGAAGGCGCAGAACGGCGCGATAGCGATAATCATCGAGGCGATGGGTACGCCGACCGCTTCAAACAGGGCCGGGAAGACCAGGGTGGTAACGAAGGCGGTGACCTTGACGATGGTGTAGCCGATGCCGGAGGCCACGCCGCGATAGCGCGGTTTTGCCACCAGCGAGATCACCGTCATGCCGCTTTCGGAGTCCCAGTAGTGGCCCCACAGCATCAGCGCCGCGCCGAAGATGATAAATGCGAAGCTGCTGCTGTAGACGCCCCACGCCGAAATTGAGATGCCGATGGTGACCAGCAGGAAGCCGTATTTGCTCAGCCCCTTATGCCCGAGCTTCGGCAACAGCAGCGGGCCGACAAACGCCGAGAGCGCGGCGATACAGTTCACCGCCAGCAGGGCGAGGTTATTCTGGATCTGCCCGGAAATCCCGATGGTGACGAGGATCAGCGGCAGGAAGAAGGAGAAGGCGTAGTTTTCAAACGACTGCACGGCGCAGGAGAACCAGCCGAACAGGGTGGTGCGGCGGGTAAAGGGACGACGGAACAGATCGTGCAGCGTCTCTTTGAGCGTCGGGTCGGCGATGGTGACGTTTTCGTTGGGCAGAATGTCGTCCAGCAGACGGCCATCCTGTTCGCCGTAATAGTCACGGGAGGCTTGTTTCGCTTCGATAAAGCGGCCGCGTTCGACGAACCACGCCGGCGTCTCCGGCAGCTCGCGACGCATAAACAGCAGCAGGCAGGCCGGGATCGCCGGGACCGCCAGCACGATGCGCCAGATCATATCCGGGTGAACATCAAGCGCCACCAGCGTGGTGACCAGCAGAATGGCGGCGATAATCCCCAGCGCGAACATAAACTGCCAGCGGTTGGCCATCACTTCGCGCTTGCCCTTCGGCATCACCTCCATAATGTAGGTAAAGCCGTTAGCCACGTCCGCGCCCACCGGGATCCCGGCGAGGCAGCGAATAATCGCCAGCCAGTACATATTGGGCGCCAGGCCCTGAAGAACGGCGAAGATCGCGAACAGGATCATCGACCAGAGGAAAATTTTACGCCGTCCGAGCTTATCGGTCAGCCAGCCGCCGAGCAGCGCGCCGACCACCGCGCCAAGCTGGGTGCCGGCGGCGGTAAAACCGAGCAGCCAGCTGCTGGGCTCATAAATATCTTTCAGGGCGAATAAAATAAACGCCATGGAATAAATATCCCATGACTCAATTAATAATGCGGTGATCATTAGCCATCCCGCTTTGGTGCAGCCGGGGGCCTCCTGCTGATCGAGCCGTTTCTTTGCCTTCTGGATAATAAATTCAATATGTTGCTGCTGATACATATAATCCTCTCTTATCCGGGCAGGCGGAGGGCCCGCCCGGACAGATGCGCGTTGATCCGCTCTTTATGGACGATAAAGAGACGAATGCAGCGGATGTTTGTCAGGATCGCTAACAACGTAAAAATTACATAAGCGAATCAGTTGTTATTTCATTAATAAATGCGCATCGCCTGCGATAAAGACTTTCATATTTTGCGTCAGCGCCTGGGCAATAAAGGCGTTCAGCACTTCGGATAACACCTCCTCTTCTACATAAGCCAGACTGAGATGGTTGCTCTGATGGCCCGCCATTAAATCGTCGCGCGAAACCCCGTCGAGAACGGCGTTGAGTAACGGCCACTCGTAGTTGGTTGCCCGGCGGCGGCGTTCGAATTCGTCATGCGGCAGTTCGACGGCGGTGCCGGTGCCGATATGCAGGATCACCTGAGTGCCTTCGTAGTGCGCGCGCGCCCAGATAAAGCGTCCGGCTTTGCCCTGACCGGCAATGGTCGAGCCGCCGTAGGGGAAGAACATCGCCGGCTGGCGATAGCCGGTGGTCCCGGCGATCCCGCCCTTCAGATGGGCGAACGGCACCGCGCCGGAGATCTCCAGATCCCAGTAGAACGTGCCGTTGTATTCGCTACCCCAGCGGATATCGTGAAGGGTGGTTTCACTCGCCATGCCCAGCGCACCGAGCAGCTTCGCCAGCATCACCTGCGGGATGGCGCTGCCCATATCCACCTCGTTGATGCAGGTGATCGGCGCGTCCGGACAGACGATCTCGCCGTTCTCATCCGGGATCGGGAAACGTTCCGCGTTGCCGATGGCGCCTTCGGCAAAATCCGAGGCGGCGCAGCTGTCTTTGAGCCCCTGCTGATACTGCACGCCCACCGCCGTCAGGCCGAAGCGCTTCACGAAGCGCGCCATGGCGATCATCATCGCGCACTGTTCCAGCACCTGCTCCCGGGTCAGATCCTTCGCCCCGTCGGCGCCGAACCGGAAGCGCATGCCGCGGGTCTCATACCAGTCGAGACAGGCTTCGCGCAGGTCGGTCGGCACCTTGTTCATTTCAACCAGCAGCGCCGATTGCGACAGCGACTCCACCGGCATCCCTACGTCGATCATCGCTTTTTGCGGGAACATGCCGTTGATCATCCCCATACAGAAGGTATCGAACAGCCCGACAATGGCCTTGCGTTTGAGGATCGACTGTCCAACCTTCACGCCAATCTGTCCGGCTTCGCTGGCCAGCAGCGGCGCGCTGGGCGCGACCGGATGCAGATAGCCGAGCTTATGGCTGAGATGGCCGTCGCGCAGCCAGGTGTCCAGGCCGCGAATAAACGCCTCGTCGGCGAAGGTTTCCGACCACAGCCGCGAGTAGTTGCGCTCCAGGCTGGTGAGGCAGCCTGCCATACAGAGCATGCCGACGAGGCCCGGCCAGGTGCCGTCAAAATTGGCGAGCAGCAAAATAGGGCCGCGATGATGTACCAGCGAAGGAGCAAGATGATGGGAGTATTGCCAGGCGGTAAGCAGGACAATAATCGGCGCATCCGGATCGATCCCGGCGAACAGTTCGCTGCCCTCTTTCTGGCTGCTGATAAACCCGTGACCGCGCCGCTCGTTGACCGGATGGGCGCGGCGCAGGCGATAGCCTAATGTTTCCAGCGCCGTTTCCAGGCGCTGTTCAAACTGCTTCTGCGTGGGCCAGCAGGTGACGTTAGCCGGTTCGCGGAGATCCGCATTGGTCACCATCAACACTTCGCCTGGCTGCGGGGTAATAAGTTCGGCTTCCGCGGGTAACGTTAAATTCAGCATGTGAATTTCTCCTGTAGGGGATAGGTCGCTTAGTTATCGTTGAGCGTGCTGCGCCGGGGTAAGCGCGGCATCAATCGCTTTATTGCTGGCTAATTTCTTTGGCTAACTCGAATTAGCAAGTTAGGTCAAAAAAAAGACAGGAACAAACTCTTTACCGGGGATTTGTGATGGCTATCAATGTGAAATTATTAACTTATTAATATTTAACTCTTTATTTTAAACGTGAGGTCAGGTGACCGGGAACGCTTGCTGAGGCGGCATCTAGGCGGGCAGAAAAGCGGGCGGGAAGCACAGCAGGGATGGTAAATCAGCGTTTAATATTTAATTAATTGAATTTAATTAATTATTTTCGTTATGTTTTGAGCGATATGTCTCGCGGCGCTGGCGCGGGTGTTAAAATTTAACCGATCCTGGTCACACTCTTTTAGCATTTACGTTGTGAATCTCTGTCTCTTGTTATAATTAGCTAATTCGAGTTAGCTTGCCGGCGATTTTCCCACGCCAACGATGTGTTAGCCAGGCGCTGCCCGACTTAACAATAATGATTCAGGACAGAGGATTTAATGATGACTATGCTTACCTCGCCCGCCATGACCCCTGCAAAAAATGAACAAACATCGCAACAAACCCATGAAAGAAGAAAGCTGCTCACCGTGCTGGGCTCCGGTCTCTCCGGCACAACGATTGAGTTCTATAACTTTTTTATCTACGGCACCGCCGCCGCGCTGGTGTTTCCGTCGCTGTTTTTTCCTAACCTCTCGCCGCTGATGGCGCTGCTGGTATCTTTCCTGACGCTGTCGATTACCTTCGTCAGCCGGCCCATCGGGGCCATCGTATTTGGCCACTATGGCGATAAGATCGGCCGCAAAAAATCGCTGGTTCTGTCGCTGATGATTATGGGGATTTCGACGTTTTTCATAGGATTAATCCCCAGCTACGACACCATAGGTAACGCCGCGCCGTTGATACTTATCTTTTTGCGCCTCTGCCAGGGCTTTGCCATCGGCGGCGAATGGGGCGGGGCGACGACGCTGATCACCGAGTATGCGCCGCGCCATCGCCGGGGCTTTTTCGGCACTTTTGTTCAGTTGGGCAACGTGCTTGGCTTGTTTATCGCCACCGGCGTTTTTGCGCTGGTGGTGATGCTGCCGGAGGAGGACCTGATGTCATGGGGCTGGCGCGTGCCTTTCCTGTTAAGCATCGCGCTGCTGTTCGTCGGGATGTTTATCCGCTCAAGGATCGAAGAGACGCCGGTGTTTCAGGAGAATCAGAAACAGCAGCAGAACGCGCCGAAAGCGGCGGAGCAGAAGTTTCCTATTCTCACCGTGCTCAAACATCACCGTAAAGCGGTATTCCTGGCGATGGGTATGCGCATGGGGGAGATTGTTCTGGGCTGGCTGACGGTGGCATTCTTTATGTCCTACGTGACCCGGGAACTCAACTTTACTCGCGAAACGGCGCTGAACGGGCTGCTACTGGCCAGTTTTGTCGGCATTTTTACCTTTCCGTTCTTCGGTTGGCTTTCCGATAAAATTGGCCGCCGACCGGTCTATCTGGCCGGCGCCGCTATCACGCTGATCTTTGCCTTCCCGCTGTTCTGGATGATCGACTCCGGCTCGGTGAAGATGTTTATGTTCGCCACCACCTTCTGCTATTCCGTGGGGCTGGGCATGATGTTCAGCGTCCAGCCGGCCTTCTTTTCGGAGCTTTTTGACACCAGCGTGCGCTATACCGGCGTGTCGCTCGGCTTCCAGCTGGCGAATATCGTCGGCGGCTTAACGCCGATGATCGGTACCTTGCTGCTAGTGTGGTCCGGCGGCGCATCGTGGCCCATCTCGCTGTTTCTCGCCTGCATGGCGCTGATTACCATCCTGTGCGTCTGTGTGACGCGGGAAAGCTATAACGATGAGCTTAATGAGGTGAAGAAGTAGCCGGGGAGGGTTGCCCCGCCATGACCGGCGGGGCGGGCGTATCAGAACAGATTAAATTTATATTCGATAATCACTTCCGAAGAGAGCGAATTGGCCCGGCTGTAATGGCCGTCGGTGAGCACCGGCGTTTTGCCATTCATCTTATAGGACCAGCCCGGTCCGAACATCGCCCAGACGGTGAGATTTTTCAGTCTTGGGTGCGTCGCTACCCAGCGGCTGAAGGCGTTAATTTCCCCGGTACGGACGTGGTTGCCGCGGTAGTTAAACTGGGCGATGTTGCCGGCGAGACCGATCGCCAGCTCCGGCGTCAGGTTATAGTCCGACATATTAGAGAGAACCAGTTCACCGTCGCGCATATAGTCGTTGCCGGCATAGGCCATTGAGATAAAGGTTCCGCGCGAGTTTTTACTCATATGGCGCGGGTAGAAGCCTACTTCATTGGCCTTGTTCGCGTCGGTATAGCCCAGACCCCACTTGGTGCTCCAGTTGTCCGCCTGCCACTTCACATCCATGGCGATGTGCCAGGCGTCGTCGTCAAAGTCACGCTTATTCGCCGGCATCGCTTTATACTCGTCCAGCGCGTGAGTGGCGTAGACCTGAGTTCCGATGTTCAGCGCTTTTATCGGCTTAATATTGGTGAACAGAATATGGCGGCGCAGATAGTTGTCGCTTTCACCATAGCCGTACTGCATGTTCAGGTGCTCGCTTTGCCACAGAATATCGCCGCTGGCGATATGGTTAATATACTGTCCGCTGTTGGTCTGGAAGCGTTTCTTATCCGGCGAGTTACGATCCATCGCGCTTTCGATGTACGCGCCGCGCAGCGTGAAGGGGCCGTAGTTCACCGCGCCGGTCCAGCCCAAATAGGTGGTCGGGGAGAGGCGGGTCGAGTTGGAGATGACGCCAAAGTTTTTCATCGTCTGCCAGCCCCAGCGGGCGTTCAGTTGAGTGTCCGCCAGGCGATACTGCAGCTTGATGTTGCGTTGACCGAATTTGGAAAAGCCCTCAGCGTTGCTCTTTTTATTCCCGCTGCCGTTGTTATACAGCACGCCGCGGGAGTTAAAGTAATCGCTGGCGCCGAGCTTTACCGCGCCGTAGTAAGTGGCATCAAAGCCAATAATATCGGCAAAATAGCCGGACTGATAATCGACGGCGACGCCCTGACCCCAGGCATTATGGACTTTCTTTGGCTCGGTCTCTTCTTCCTTAAGATATTTCCAGTAGTTTTTAAACGACAAATTCATATGGGACTGGCTGAATAACGGATCGTCGAGCACGGTATCGATATTATCGCGCTCCTTCAGACTGTTAGTGGCCGAAGCTGACCAGGCGCTGGCGGGAATAGCCAGCAGCATAATGGCGACTGTTGTAGTATTGATTTTCATAATAAACCCCAGAGTAGGGACGCAGCGATCCAGGCGAGGTGTTTTCGCCTGAAGTCTGCCGTAATAAATAATTAAGCGTGGGTATTATTTTTTATCGAGAGCCTGTTTTCCGGCGTCGACATATTTCATAGTGCCGATTTCAGGAACGGTATATTTGCCGTCTTTATAAACAATTTTCACCACCGCGGCATTGGCAAGCGGTTTGTTTTTCGCGTTATCGTCGGTTAAATCGGAAATCATAATCTGCATTGCGGTACCGGATGAAATCGCCAGCACGTTTTTATCGCCCCGGGCCTGCGCGTTTTCAACGATAGTGTGCAGCGCTGCCTGGGTACGGGTTTTTATCTGCTGATAGTTTTCCGCCATGCCTTTGGGATCGGCTGCTGCCAGCGCATTCTGGTTGGTATCGACGGCCAGGGTGCCCGCTTTCATCTGGCTGAACAGCGCTGCGCCATCTTTAAGCCCCAGCTGTTTAGCGCCGGCATCGGCCATATCTTTGTTATAGCCGCCTTCAAAACCGCCGAAGAAGGCTTCTCGCAGGCCGCTTAGCTCGGTAAGTGTGTAATCACTTACTCCGGCTTGCTTAAGGATCACCTGCATGGTTTCACGCTGACGTCCGGCATCGCTGGAATAGAAGCTATCAAACGGAATACCTTTAAGCCCCTCGCCGAGATAACGAGCGACGCGAATGCCGTCTTCGGTAAGCGGGGAGTCCACCCAACCCTGCACGCGGTCAAACGTATTCAGCAGCGTTTTGCCATGACGAGCGAAATAGATATTCACGCCATCATCGTTTTTAACTTCCGCCGCAGAGCAGGTTGCCGCGCCTGCCGCCATCATTAATGCTATTAGCCACTTCTTCATATAACGCTCCACCTGAATGGTCTTTTTATAAGCAAAAAAAAACCTACGTCAGATATTCGACGCGAAGCATAAATAAGGTTATGTTCGCTCGAACTCGATGACGTAGGTTTCGCCTGTTCTAAACAGTAACAATCCAACAAGGGCGACGTTAGCACTAATTATGCAAAAAGACATCCTCTATTTATTATTAATGTCAATAAATGTGATCGTCTTCATGCAGGTAATTTTGCTGATTGAGTTGTATCTTAAGTTTAATTTTCAGATTAATTGGTATTTTTTGGCTTAAATAATTATTGAGGATTGATCTCCGTCACAAAATAATGATGTCTGCTCTGGACTCTGCCGCGCACTGGCGTTATTTTCGCTGCACTCTGGGATTGTTACTGACCACAGGCAAAACCTAAGACCCCTGTCCGCCAATGAGGCGTGCGGCAGGAGTCTTAGGTTTTTTTTTGCGCCGAAGAAATACCTCTGCTACCCAACAAGGAGTGATGATGAGAACGAAAATCCTGACTGCCGCCATTCTGGCGTTATCTGCCGCTGGCGTACAGGCTGCTGAAAAACCGTTGAAAATACTGCTGGTTAACGACGATGGCTGCCAATCTGTGGGAACCACATCGCTGCAGGAAAAACTGGCGGCCAAAGGGTATGACGTCTGGATGGTGGCGCCGGCAACGAATCAGAGCGGGATCGGGTCGGCAATTACCTTTAAGACGGGTAAAGTTTTTGATGTCAAAAAAGCCGCTGATAAACGCTACTGCTTCCCCGGAACCCCTGCCGATGCGCTGGATTTTGGCCTGTGGGGCGTCCTGAAAGACGCGCCGCCGGATCTGGTGATTTCGGGCGTCAACGATGGTCCCAATACCGGTATGGCGCAGGTTAACTCCGGTACCGTGAGCGCCGCGGCTCGCGCCATTCGCTATGGCTTCCCGGCGATTGCCGCCAGTATTGGCTACCGATTCACGGAAGAAGAGATGAAGAACAAATGGCCGAGCACGCATAAGTACTGGCCTGACTCGGTGGATTACGTCGTTTCGCTGGTCGATAAACTTAACGCCGCGCATAAACCGGGAAGCCCGATTTTGCCGCAAGGGTCCGGTTTGAGCATTAACTATCCGCCGCTGCCGTCGGCTGAAATTAAGGGCGTTCATTATATTGAGAATGAACAGTTCCCCGCGCCACAGATTGGTTATGAACTGCTGGCGGACGGCACCGCAAAACAGACGATGAATCCGGAAGCGATAAAACCGGCGGAAGGGGATGATGACTCGGGCTGGCTGAACAAGGGGTATATTACTTACACCCTGTTTGATGGCTCATGGAACGCGCCGCAGTTCCAGGCGCAGTATGAGACGCTGCTCGGAAAATAATGCCGTAGTGATATAAAAGAAGAAGGCGCTATTCGCGCCTTCTTTATATGAACCGATGATGAAGCGCTATTCGTCGAAGAACCAATAGCCCTGGTTAATCAAACGGGTCAGCTCGGCGATAAAGGCCGGATTGCGCAGCGCGCGCTCGCCTAGCTCATCCTTACCCAGCAGGGTATAGCGGCACAGCGCATCCAGAGCCGCAGGTTCGGTTGGCTCCAACTGTTCACTATTGACAAAAAAGTCATCGCCGATGTGCAGTACCCGCAGGCCGCTCAGGCGAGTCAGCATTTCGCCTCCCTCCAGCGCGTCGACAATCTCTTCTTCTGCATAAGGCGGTTCAGCTGGCGCAATATCCAGCTCGTGGCGCGGCGTGGTAGCAAATCGTCCAAACCACTGACGGAAATCTTCCGGCTGGCTAATCATCTCGATCATCATGCCGCGCAGACGTTCCAGTTCATACTCTTCAACCCGGCCCGGATGTTCGCGGCAGGTTAAATCTGGATCGCTGTAGTGCTCGCCGCCGAGATCGTTTTCCAGCGCGTAATCGGCAAAGCTGCTGATCAAATCGCGGCCGTTTGGCCCGCGGAAGCCGACGGAGTAGTTCAGCGCCGTTTCGTGAGTGATTCCGTCGTGCGGGAATCCCGGCGGAATGTACAGAATATCGCCAGGCTCCAGATCCTCATCAATAATCGGCGGGAACGGGTCGACGTGCAGCAGCGCCGGATGCGGGCAGAACTGACGCATCGGCAGCTTATCGCCCACGCGCCAGCGGCGGCTACCCATGCCCTGAATAATAAAGACATCATACTGGTCGATGTGCGGGCCCACGCCGCCGCCCGGTACGGAAAAGGAGATCATCAGGTCATCTAAACGCCAGTCCGGCAGTACGCGGAAAGGGCGCACCAGCTCAGCGGCGGGCATATGCCAGTGGTTTACCGCCTGAGCCAATAGCGACCAGCCGGTTTCGCCCAGACCATCAAAATGTTCAAACGGGCCGTTGCTGGCCTGCCATTGACCGTTCTTGAGGCTCACCAGTCGACTATCGACCTCCGGTTCCATGGCCAGCCCGGCCAGTTCATCCGGGGTAATCGGATCGACGAAATTCGCGAAAGCCTTCTTTAATACCACCGGCTGCTTTTGCCAGTACTTTTCTAAAAACTCCGGCCAGTTAATGTTGAGTTGATAAGCCATAGGTTCATACCAATAAGAAGAAACGGGCCTGATTATAGAAATAGGCACCCTTATGCCGCTTTGTCATGGGTCAAGGCTGGTGCTTAATTCATCATTTGACGTAACGGCATGCGATAGAAGGGCGATCGACTGGCGAATATCGTTGATTTTCGCAAAAGTTCGTTTTTGACTGAAATGCCCTACAGGCAGCATGGCGTCTGGGTTTTCTCGATTTTGAGTAACGGGCGCGGGGTGCGAAAAGTTTAAATTATGAGCGTTTGATAAGTTTTTTGTATTTTAAGGGTTGCTATATCCCGGGAGCTCCCTATAATGCGCTCCCACTGACACGGCAGATGTGAATCACTTCACAAACAAC
>ENA-UOYX01000012-UOYX01000012.1-food-metagenome-genome-assembly--contig:-NODE-12-length-82667-cov-5.783010_pt1 | contig 82667 bp, 79 predicted proteins | sample MGYA00249880_ERZ772718 | MGnify/ENA primary metagenome ERZ772718 (study PRJEB29005, sample SAMN08379458) | food metagenome | isolation source: cheese spiked with Escherichia coli O157 | study: EMG produced... | reverse complement strand
CGCTTCTCCCAAACGAACGTTTTAAAATCCTATCGCTATATAGCTTGATGACTGCAGCCTGATAGGAATATGTGGGTAAGGCGCATTAGAAACATCACGAAATACAGCTGTGAATTCTGTTAGTGAGCGAGTGGCGAATGATGCAGAAAAGCCTCCGTTGATTGTATCCAGCGGCCCGAATGCTCCAGCAAGAAAAGCTCTCGGGAATGCAATCGGTAACTGTGCATTTCCGCTCGCACCGCTTCCACCATTTGAAACGCTTCCCCATTGAATTATCAATTCCCGCTCAGCAGTTAAGGGAATTTTGGTCCACCCATTACCCGTGAGCGATCCCGTTGCCGCTGCAAGTTTTGCCGCTTCCCCCAAACGAAGGTATTCGATAATCCCATCTGCGGTTTTTCCAGACAAAGTTGTCAGCGTGCTATCCAGCGGCTGCTTGCCTGCCAGCGCATTTGTCATGGTGGTTGCAAAGTTAGGATCGTTTCCTAACGCTGCCGCCAGCTCGTTCAGGGTATCAAGCGCCGCAGGTGATGAGCCAACAAGCGCAGCCAGAGCTGATTTTACGAAAGCAGTAGTGGCTATTTGCGTATTGTTGACAGTCTGCGCAGCCGTGGGGGCTGTCGGCGTTCCGGTCAGGGCCGGGCTTGCCAGTGGGGCTTTGAGTGCAAGCGCGTTATTAATGGTGGTGCTGAAATTAGGATCGTTGTTGATAGCCGCAGCAATTTCTTTCAGCGTGTCCAGCGTAGCCGGGGCACCATTCACCAGGGCGATCAGAGCCGCCTGCACAAACGCAGTTGTGGCAAGCTGAGTGGTATTGTTACCTGCAGCTGCAGTCGGTGCTTTTGGGGTGCCGGTAAACGTCGGGCTGGCTTTTGGCGCATATTGCGTATGTGGATCAGCTGCTGCAAGATGCGCCGCCATCAGCTCATCTACATACACCTTTAGTTCCAGCACCTTGTCATCCACATATTTTCGGGTAGCCAGCACTACGGACGGATCAATTTTCAGCGTAATGTTATCGGTGCTGCTGGTAATCAGTACCATGCGCACTGTCTGCGTGCGGCCGCTTCCCTCTGCCAGCTGCGGCTTATAGCTCTCCGGGCAGTTCCCCACGGCGATCAGCGCGCCCGTTTCATCAAACAGCCCAACCTCACGAATCCACCAACCGCCCTCCGTTTCAGGAATCACCTGCTCAGCAATAATCTGGCTGCTGTTCTGCGGATCGATGTAAAGCATGTTCAGGTCAGCGCGCCGCTTTTCGGAAACCAGCTTCGTCTGTTGTGCGCTGGGAGTTGGAAGCACGCCGTCGCCATCCCCCACCGCCATCTGGGTAATTTTCAGCGGCACACCGAGCGCGGCAGCGCTTGCCAGTTTCGCCGCGCCAATATCCGTCAGCAGGGTATAAAATTTTGTGCTCATGGATTCACTCTCATTGTGTCAATAACATGGACCGCCCCGCCCTCATAAGCGGTGCCGCCGGAAATAATGGTTTCGTTGATATACGGGTAGATCGTGATTTCTTCGCCGGTGTAAGTAGCTGCCCCCACAAAATAGGGGCCGCTGGTCTGCAGGTTTATGGACATGCCGATCAGATGCCGGCTGCAGGGTTTGGCGTCACCAATCAGGCGCTCCAGCTCCAGATAGGTTTCCTCTGTTATGCCCTGGTCCTGCACCCCAATATCCAGGCGAAACGTGCCCGGCGCCTCGCCGGTCTGCCACCATTCAATGATGCGGATCAGAAAGCCGAACGGCTCCACCACACGCCGCACCGCGCTTGTTGTTCCCTTGTGCTGATGGATATAGAACGCATCCTGCACCACACGGCGCTTCACGCTCTCCGCCCATCCTTCGTCCCAGCGATCAACCGAAAAGGCCCACGCCAGATACGGCAGAAACTTGACCGGGCATGTTGCCGGGTTCCATAAATCCCGCAGCGGCACCTGCAGATCGGAAATTCCGCTGCAGGTCTGAGCAAGTCGGCGCTCAAGCGCCGATGAACCAGGAGGAAGCAGACTATTCATCCGTTCCCCCGTTGGTTACGCTCCATTCCGTACATGAAGCGGCTTGTGTCTTATCTAGCACCACATCAGCGAGCGGCGAGGCCAGTTCAACACGCTGCACACCTTCAACATGCAGCGCGGCATAAATAGCACTGCGGCGAATATCACGCCCCAGCCTCGTCTGGCTGGCTATATATTTCTGCAGGCTGGCTTTTGCCGCCTCCATCACCGGCTCAGCTTCTGGCCCCGGGTAAAGAAAGATCGTCGCATCCACGCTGTACGGAATAATTTCAGCGCTGCGCACCGTCAGACGGTCAGCAACCGGCCGCACGTTCTCACTGTTAAGCGCCTGTTCAACCACTGCCAGCAGATCCGCCGCTGCCGTTCCGTCGCCCTCACGGCTCAGCACGGTAAGCACCACCTCCGCCGGTGCCGGGCTGGTTGCGCTGGCGTCAGCCACTCGCCCGTCAGCGCTTTTAGCGTGAAACTCATAGGCCGCCGTCGGCCCCGCCACGGACAGCCCCTCAAATGCAGCAGGAACACGCAGGCGCAGCGCCTCATCACTTTCCATTACCGCTGCGACCGGCGGCACCGCGTCGTTATCCGCAGGTGTAACCGTCAGCCGCTTCACGTTGTAGTTGGCCGCCATCTGATCGAGATCGCCGCCAATTGCATAAGCCACCATGACCGCCTGCGCCGCCTCGTTAATGCGCTGGCGCAGGAGGATTTCACGATACGCATTTTCCTGCAGGAGCTTGGTCACGGGTTCAGACTCCAGCTCAAGCGTGCGCCTTACCGCGTCCTGCTCGTCTGCCGGATAAAGGGCCATAAACGCGGCTTTCCGTTCGTTTAGCAGCGTTTCAAAATTCGGCACATCCACTATCTGCGGGGCGGGCAGCTGGGAAAGGTCAATGACTGCCATTGTCTGCTCCTGTTGATACCGAAAGTGAAACCGGCGCGCCGTTATCACGCTGCCCGGTAAGCTCAACCACCATCGAACCATCAAAACTGCTGTCTATGGTGATGGAATCCAGGGTAAGCCGTGGCTCCCAGCGACTCAGAGCCACATAGACCGCAGACATTACCTGCAGGCGCAGCGCCGGGTTCTGCGGCTGGTCTATCAGTTCAGACAGAAGCGAGCCGTATTCCCTCCGGGCAATGCGGCTCCCCTGCGGGGTCAGCAGAATATCCCGGACCGACTGGCGTAGGTGGTCCGTGTCGGTAATGGTCCTGCCGTTGCCCTGACTCATGCCGATATAAAGCGTCATACCGGGCCTCCTGATGTATCGCCGCCGGACTTAACGCCGGTATGACCGTGTTTATCGACTACGATCCCGTTAGAACTCATGGCGCCGCCGCCCTGGGTGACGCCACCATTGATCACCACCTCGCTGTTTATGCGCGTGTTGCTTGCTTCCACCACGAATTCCCCCGTTTTCAGGGTTATGTTATCTGCAGCCTCGATCACCATGGATTTGATGCCCCGCACATGCCAGCGGCCGGTCGCTGGTTCATATTCAAACCAGCCACCGTCCGGGTATTCCGTTACGCAGCCGTCCACAGAGTCCGACGGCGGGGCGAACTGGTTGGAATAGATCGCAGGTAAGGCAAAAGCGGTTTCCAGATTGCCGCCCATACTCAGCACCACCACCTGCTCATCCGGCGACGGGCACCACCATGTACGGGCACCACCTGCGCGCAGTGTCAGCCAGTTAATCCAGTTGGTTTCAAGCTCGCCCACTTTCACCCGGCATAGCCAGTTTTCCCGGTCCACTTCGGTTACGGTGCCGGTGCGGATCAGGTTGGTGATAAGGCGCATGATTTCGGTTAGTTGTGCGTTCATAACGAAAGGTTGCCATCAGAGGGAAAAGGGAGGCAGCGTTGGGTTTTGTGCCGTCCGTGACACAAATTTCACTCCGACAGCCAGCGCAAAAGCGTGTCACGGGTGATGGTTTCCACCTCATCATTCACGCCCAAAAGACGGCGTGCCGGGTACCGGGCCTCCGGGCCGTTGCGTCTGACTCGATCACGCAGACCATAATGGTGAACACGGGCGATGCGCTGGACTTTCCCATCAAACTGCACGCTGGCAGAGTCCGCAGTGGCTGCGGTTTTCAGGTATTTAGTGGTGCGCAATTTGGCGAACATCTGGCGCTTGATGCGCCCCTTTTTACTTCTGGCCGTCACCCGGCGCGGCTCAAAGGTGGTGCCGTCTGGATTGCGCTGCAGCCTGATATTTTGCTGTTGCGACCGGCGCAGCTCCTGCGCCAGTTGTCGCATCATACGGTTGCGGGCTGCCGGTTCCAGATTCGCCAGCAGGGCCGCCAGCCAGTCATCCACCCTCTGCAGGTCATCCACGTTTCACCGTCCACATTTCTTCGGGTACGTCGGGTTCCGGCACCGCTTCAACGCTCGATACGGTGCCGTCTGTGCTGACAATCACGCGCTCCGTGAGCTGCAGATTGAGGCTGATATCACACAGATCGTTGCTCAGGATATCGACGTCAAAGGTAAAAAGTTTTTCGCGCAGCTCCGGGTTGTTGATAGCGTCCGGTTGATTGGTCATTAACCAGAGCAATACGGGCGCCATCACTAAATTCTGGTTGCCGCTAAAGTCTTCAATCACCACATTCAGGGTGTAGCGATATTCCCATGACATTGAACGGGCGCCGGTTGCGACCAGCGAACCGTTATCAACAAAAAGGTGCAGTTTGTCCGGGTTGTCACGTACATACGCCACCGATTTATTCAGGGCGTTGCGTAAGGACTGCGGCTTGTTCACTGTCTCGCTCCTGACACGCTATGATCGTGTCCACTTTGTCGGCACATGCTGCCCAGGCGGCCTCAGTCTCATCCAGCACCTGGTTCAAATCCCCATTACTGCGCGGCGCTGACCTGTCCAGGCGGCATTGCGTCACTTTTGGACAACCACTCACGGTAAGCTGCACCTCCTGCGATGGCCGGGCGCTCCCGCAGCCGGATAATGTCAGCAGGCAAAGGAGTGTCAGCCCAGCGCCGTAAATCCTCGTTTTCACGTTTTAGCTCCTCGATCCGGCGCTGGCGACTCCGCAACAGCGCGGAATTCTCCTCCGCTGCAGCATAAAGTTGCATCTGCGCCCGGCTGTTGGTTTCAGTAAGAATGGACAGGCTGATGAGCTGGCTGTTTTTCTTCGCCAGCTCCTGCTTGTTCTTTTTAAGCGCCTCTGCCTGCGTCCCGATGGTGCTAACGGCATTGTTAAGCCGCCATGACTGCCAGCCCAGCAGTGCCAGCACCAGAGCAAGGATCACCGCCAGCGCGCGCGTCATGCCCCTGCCCCTTTAAGGCACCAGGCAAGCTCACGGGCGCGCCGGTTTTCCAGCCCTTTATTCCGTTGACCATTTACATAAACCCAGCGGGGGAGCTGGTTGCACGCCTGCCACCATTGCTGGCGATTGATGTAAGAAACCATTGTTGACCGGCAGATTGCCCCCGTTCCGACATTGAAACCGATACTGATCAGGGCATCGTAAACATGCTGAGGTGGCTTAACCTGCAGGCAGGCTTCAATCCTTTTTTCCGTCAGCAACACGTTATTAATCAGCCCCTGCGCGGCCTGTCGCTCCGTTATGGTTTTGCCCGGCACTACCCCGGACGTATTGCCGATCCCGTCAGTCCAGACCCCGGCGCTGCACTGGTATGGCTGGAGGCGACATCCTTCGAAATCAGCAATCAGTTTCAGCCCCTCGACGGAGGTATGAAGTGACTGAAAACCCGGCAGCGTGGCGGCAATCGCCAGCACCGCGCCGACCAGGCAACGCTTAACGATTGAAGGACTCATATTCCCCCCTGGATATTCTGCCGTCCCGCAGCAGCTGGTAGGCTTTCCAGCGTAAATAACAGGTCACCGCTGCAGTAATAATCCCCAGCGCAAGACCGGTGATGGTCGATACATCTTTAAGAGACAAATCACCGAGCCATGCCAGAAGCAGGGCAACGCAGTAAGTGATAAAGGCGCTGATTCGTTCAAGCGTCATAGTTCAGTCCCATAACTGGACAGTCTGCGCAGTGGTTGACGCCGTAATGTCCGGCAGCTCCACCTGCAGCCCGTGCGGTAAAAAGGGGCCATATTCAGCCAGCCCCGGATTCGCCTGCAGCACCTGTTCAGTGACTCCCTGCGTGCGCCCGTAATGGCGCCAGCAGAGTGCGTCCACCGTGTCATACTGATGCGCACGCACTTTCATCAAATCAGCTCCACCGTCATATGCGGCATATCGCGCAGGCGGGACTCCGCCCAGCGCACATCGCGCCACAGCTCGCCTAAGGTTGTTTCGATATCTTCAGCTTTCTTGCTTCCGTCGCCGGTTGCGTCAAAATCGCGATAGCGCTCAACCAGGTTTGCTTTTGCCCAGCAAAACACCGCACGGCGATACAGCATGAGCCGCTGGCTTTCGCCGTCGATCACATCTGCAGGGACGTCGGCCAGGCTCGCATACCCCTGCGCCCGTTGTTTCTCGCGAAACTCATAAAGATCGGCGTTAACTTCAGCAATCGCTGTCAGCAACGCCAGACGCAGGCGCGGATCGGTGACACTCCCATCCATGCGCATATCACGGCGGAACTCTGAAACCCTGACATCAGGCCAGAAACTGGTGTTTTTAATAACGTCCTGGGTACTTTCCCCGGCCTGTTCCGGCGAAACGAATTGCATATTTCTGGCACTCCCAAATAGTTGGGCGGTGGACGGGGTTTTGACGCGGCATAAAGCCTGTCGCCACCCCGTGCCGCCCCGCGCGTTGGCACGATTCGTTAAGCCGACATTGCCTGTCGCAATCGGCTTTCAAGCTTGTTGATTTCGGTTTTGACGCCAGAACTGTTATCCAGCTGCAGGGCACGCTTCAGATGGTTAAGTGCTGCCACTGCCTGATCGTTATCCCGCAGCGCGTAGCCCATCGCCTTATGAAGTCGGGCGCGGGACTGATCCGGCATATCCTGACCTTCAACGATATCGAGCACCTGGGTAAGAATGGCGGCATTGAATGATTCACCGGCAGAAAAAGCGCGCATTGCCGCGTCGGCAAACTCTTCGGCAACAGCGGTCCCGCAGGTCCGGTTGAAGCGCTGCGGCAGGACCCATCCGTGTTTAATGGCATGACGGGCAATGTCCAGCGCGCCGGTATAGTCTCCGGCATCAATGCGCCAGATCATGACGTACATCGCCACGTCGTCCTGGCCTGACGCGTCAGCATCCAGCAAACCGGCAATCCATGAGGCATAAGCGGGAAGAAACTCACGTTTGAGCTGAGCCTTGCGCTCATTTGACTGGACGGTTTTAAGGCGCCTGCGGTGTTCTGTCAGCTGTAACAGCATCTGGTTATAACCCGTCATACTGGCTTTACTGCCGCCCTGCCGGGCGGCATCCTGTGCCTGTACATACTGAGTGTGAGCACGGAACGGATTCATTTATCACGCTCCGGCGCCAGTGCCGCCCGTATTCTGAGCATCAAGCGCGCCCTGCACTGCTGCAGCAACGATGGTCTGAATATTTTCAGCCGTCAGCGCCGCGCCCGGATTGCCGTCTGCCTGCGCTGGTAACATCTCGATGTTCTCAACCAGACAAACGCCATCGTAATCTTCGACAACATACGCCTCGTTAACGGATTCGTAGTTCTCCACGCGGTCACGCTTCGGATTGTCGATAACTGAACGACGACGGGTACCGGCTTGCCAGTAAATAGACAGGTTATCCAGACGGGTGATCAGCATGGCATTAGCCGGGAAGAACGGCGCGCGAACGGCCGGGAGGTTGCCGATACGCTTCTGGCTGATGATGAGATCGGCCGCCATCGCTTCGCTGTTTGGCTGGTCGCGGTTGACGATCGGGAAATATTTATCCGCCAGCAACTGGCGCCCGACGATAACCACAAGCTCCGTATCTTCCTGATACCACGGCGCGATTTTCTCATTCACGGCGCCCATAACCAGCGCGTCCAGATTCAGGAAATCGCCGCCTTTACCGACACGGATAGTCTGAGAAACCACCTCGCCCTCGGACACGATTTTGTCCAGAACCTGAACGGGTTTCTCCTGGCGGATTTTCTCCAGCCAGCCGATATTCACATCCTGCAGCAGCGGATAGGTCTTGCGGTCTGACGTTTTTTCACGTTTCACACCGTTGAAGCCGATCATGATGCGGTCAAGTGCCTGGCGAATAATGATGGCGTCACGGATGCGCGTCTGGAAGTCTTGGAATTTAGCCCACAAATCCAGTTTTGCATAAGGCAGCGCAGTATCAGAGTTAGTCTGGGTACACTTGTACCCTTCACCGTCGATGTAAGTCGGATCAACGGGTTCACGGTCTTTCTGGGTGGTATCAGTATTACCGGCGATACTGGCGCCAATCCCCAGCCCCAGACGCTCGCCGGACTGCTCATCAACCGGGATAATGTTGATTTTCTGAAGGAACGAGGAAGACTCCTGGATTTTCGTTTCCAGCGTCTGCGCAACGGACGGCTCTGCCGTATATTTTGAGGTGATACCGCTCACAGGCACGCCATTAAGTGTGGCGAGCTGCGTCAGATAGCCGTTGAATTTAAAACGCGTCTCTTTTTTCATTGTGCTTTTGCTCCATCAGCAATCGGTGGTTTGTTCTGCGCCGTTATTGCCGGTCGCATTAGGGCGGCGTTCGCTGCGGCTGTCCTGAGTGGAAAGCTGCTCACGCAGGGTGGAGAGTGCGTTGGTTGTCTCATCAACAACCTTCTGCATATCGCTCAGCTTGTTGCTGAAATCGGTTTGATGGGTGCTGACCTGCTCCGCCAGCGTCTGATGCTCACGCGCGATGGTTTCAACAGCCTGATTCACATCAGCAAAGCGGGCGTTATCATCGGCGCCTTTGCGGGACAGCAGCTCTTTCACGCGGGTAAACAGGCTGGTTTTTTCCGGCACGTCCTCAAACTCGATCAGCGTTTCAACAGCAGCGGTAAACAGGTTGTCTTTGTCCAGCTTGCGGCGCGCCAGGGGGTTATGTTCTGCGCTGGCACTGAACTGCAGCATTTCAGTGCCGAGGCTTGCCGGATCGTCAGTAATCGCCAGGCCAACCAGATAAGCGGAGCCGGTATCGGCAAAGCTGGTGTTAACTTCCATTGAGGTGAAAAGCTTCTGCCAGTTGCTGGTCATCGTGACCAGATCGTCAGTCGGGGCAATCCAGCCATACAGCGCCATTTTCCCGGATAATGCCCCTTCGGTGATTTCTTCCGCTTCCAGCTTTTCCACCATGCCAAAACGACGGAAAGGCCCATCAGGGGTGAAGCCCTTGATGTGTTCCATATTGATCAGCGCGGTGTATACCTGCGGGTTATAGCTCGCCGCCATCTGGGTGAGCCATTCACGCTCAATAACGCGCCCGTCAGTAGTGGCCCCTTCGACCCCAATACGAAAACGCTTAGATTTTTTTGCCATCGGTCCGGCTCCGGTTAGTTAGTTCGTAACACGTTCAGAGCCTTATGTTTGCGGTGATGGGCGCGTGTAAACAACGCGTTGGGCTTGTGCGAACTCCCACACAATGCGAAGCCGGGGAAAGTGCTGATTTGAGGCCGTATGTTTGTGCCATGACAACACTGACCCCCGCAGACCTCGATCCCCGTCGTCAGGCAATGCTGATGTACTTTCAGGGATACCGCGTAGCCCGCATTGCTGAAATGCTGGGCGAGAAAGTTGCAACCGTTCACAGCTGGAAAAAACGCGATAAGTGGGGCGAATATGGCCCACTGGATCAGATGCAGCTCACCACCGCCGCACGTTACTGCCAGCTCGTCATGAAGGAGCAGAAGGAAGGAAAGGATTTTAAAGAAATTGACCTGCTGGCGCGTCAGTCCGAACGACAGGCCAGGATCGGCAAATTTAACAATGGCGGGAATGAAGCAGACCTGAATCCGAACGTGGCGAACCGCAATAAAGGTCCGCGCAAGCCGCCGGAAAAAAACCTGTTTACCGACGAACAGATCGAAAAGCTGGAAGAGATTTTCCGCGCCGGTATGTTCGAGTACCAGCGCCACTGGTGGGACGCTGGTATCAAGCACCGTATCCGCAACCTCTTAAAGTCACGCCAGATCGGTGCAACCTACTATTTCGCCCGTGAAGCGTTGATAGACGCCCTGACCACGGGCCGAAATCAAATCTTTCTGTCAGCGAGTAAAGCTCAGGCACACGTTTTTAAACAGTACATCATCGACTTCGCAAAAGAGGTGGATGTTGAGCTGAAAGGCGATCCGATGGTGCTGCCTAACGGCGCCTGTCTTTACTTCCTCGGTACAAATGCCCGTACCGCGCAGAGCTATCACGGCAATCTGTATCTTGATGAGTATTTCTGGATACCGAAATTCCAGGAGCTGCGCAAGGTGGCCTCCGGTATGGCGCTGCACAAAAAATGGCGCCAGACCTATTTCTCTACCCCTTCCAGCCTAACGCACAGCGCCTACCCGTTCTGGTCTGGCGCCCTGTTCAATAAAGGGCGCCCGAAAGCCGACAGGGTAGAATTTGACCTTTCTCACAGTAGCCTGGCGCACGGCGTTTTATGCCCTGACGGCCAGTACCGCCAGATAGTCACCATTGAAGATGCCGTAAATGGCGGCTGTAACCTTTTCGACCTGGACCAGCTGCGCCTGGAGTACAGCCCGGACGAATACAACAACCTGCTGATGTGTCAGTTTGTTGACGACCTGGCGTCCGTGTTCCCGCTGGCGTTGCTGCAGTCCTGCATGGTTGACAGCTGGGATGTGTGGGACGATTTCGAACCGCTTTTACTGCGTCCGTTTGCATACCACCCTGTCTGGATCGGCTATGACCCGGCAAAAGGAACGCAGAACGGTGACAGCGCCGGTTGCGTTGTCATTGCGCCTCCCGTCGTCCCCGGCGGTAAATTCCGCATCCTTGAGCGTCACCAGTGGCGCGGGATGGACTTTCGCGCCCAGGCCTCAGCGATTGAGGAAATCACCAGACGCTACAACGTGACCTACATCGGCATTGACTCGACCGGCGTTGGCGATGGTGTTTACAGAACGGTTAAGCAGTTCTTCCCTGCCGCGCGTGAGTTTGTCTACAACCCGACCGTAAAAAATGCTCTGGTGCTTAAAGCCTACGACATCATCAGCGGTCGCCGTCTGGAGTTTGACGCGGGGATGCTGGATATCGCGCAGTCCTTTATGTCCATTCGCCGTTCAACCACCGCCAGCGGCAACCGGCCAACCTACGAAGCAGCCCGCACAGAGGAAGCCAGCCACGCGGATTTAGCCTGGGCAACCATGCACGCACTTTATAACGAACCACTGGCAGGAGCTTCCGCCAGTACCAGCAACATCGTGGAGATTTTTTAATGGCTAACCGCAAAAACCGCAGCAAGTCACCGCGCGGCAAGACCGCCGCCGATACGGCCAACATGGTCAGCAATGCACATGCGGAGGCGTTTACGTTTGGCGATCCGATCCCCGTGATGGACCGCCGGGAGTTATTTGATTACCTGGAGTGCGTGCAGGTGGACCGCTGGTATGAACCACCGATCAGCATGGATGGCCTGGCGCGAACTTACCGCGCCGCCGTACATCACTCCAGCGCCATTCAGGTAAAACGCAATATTCTTACCAGTACCTTCATCCCTCACCGCTGGCTGTCTAAACAAGCCTTTTCCCGGTTCGCCCAGGACTTTCTGGTATTTGGTAACGCGTATCTTGAAAAACGCTTAAACCGGTTAGGCCAGATCATGGAGCTGCGTGCCTCGCTTGCCAAATACACCCGCCGTGGCATTGACCCGGACACTTACTGGTTTGCACAGTATGGCCACAACTCACAGCCATATCAGTTCGATGAGGGAAGCGTATTTCATCTGATGGAACCCGACGTTAACCAGGAGCTTTACGGGATGCCGGAATACCTATCTGCCATTCCTTCCGCCCTGCTGAATGAATCGGCCACACTCTTTCGCCGTAAGTATTACCTTAACGGTAGCCATGCTGGTTTCATCATGTACATGAGCGACCCTGCCGCCGATCAGAAAGACGTGGACAACATACGCGAAGCACTTAAAAAATCGAAAGGGCCGGGCAACTTCCGTAACCTGTTTATGTACAGCCCGAACGGTAAGAAAGACGGCATTCAGATCATCCCGCTGTCAGAAGTCGCAGCGAAAGATGAGTTTCTTAACATCAAGAATGTGAGCCGTGATGACATGCTGGCAGCTCACCGCGTACCGCCCCAACTGATGGGGATCATTCCGACGAATACTGGCGGATTTGGTGATGTCGAAAAAGCTGCGCGCGTGTTCGTACGCAATGAGCTGATGTCTTTACAGAAACGAATGATGGAAGTTAACGACTGGCTGGACGATGAAGTGATTAGTTTCGAACCATATATCTTAGATGCACGAGATTAGAACAAAAAAAGGCGCTCTTAAGAGCGCCTTTTTACATCTTTGCGTTAGCAAACAGCATACGCGCCATCAAATCCAACAGAATGCACCTTCTTTGATGCAACCTCATTACTACGACGTTGGATTACCTTTGCAATGCTTTTTAGAATTGAGGGGGATGCGTTTCTAACCTTTACCTGCTTCAGGACTTTGGTAGCACCAAATTTTACAACCAGCACACCAAAGATTTCATCAGAGTAAGATTCGGAAATTGAATAAACGCCGCTCAAATCCAGATCTACTGAGTTCCCCTCTTTGATAAAAACTTCAATCTTGTGTCGCTGGGGGATAGCCTGATTGCGCGAAGCCAGGTCACCCTCGGGTAACTTGTATGCGATTTTGTTCATTACTCTCCTCCTAACGCCCGCATGATTTCCATAAGCTGAGGGTCATTTTCTTCGTTATCGTTATCTACTGCCAGTTGATGAATCTTAAAGCGGCATGAAATCGCAACACCCAGCCAATCATTACGTAACTCAGTGTAGCTCACTTCATCACCAATTGCCTCTAAGCATACATTTCCTGTAGCCAGTTGCAATTCCCCATTGTATGTTTTTACCAATTTCATCAAGTGGTACAACCCAAGCCCTTGATGGTTATTCTCTTTTTCTTTTACAGCAACCCCATTACCAAACATACTTCCCCCCATAAAATCCTGAGGAAGCTGTTGCGCCCAATCATCCTGTAGATCGGCATGTTTTGAAGAATGCCCTTCCTGGATACACCATGCGATAGCATCACGATGAGTTTCAATACCCTGAATGCCTGCTCGCCGTAGCTCCCTCAGAAAGCCCAACCCGCAATCGGCTAAAGAAAACTCTAAGTAATGCTCTTGTCTATTCGTATGAGGGACTGCCGAGCGTTGTGCAAAGGAGAAGCCTGTCGATTTACCATGTGACCAGACGTTATCATGAAGCTCGCCTATCACATGAGTCAGGTCCGTAAGCCCCTTTGGGTAGTCTCGCGGATCACGCTCGGGGAAAGTTAACTGCCTTACGCAACTGTTAATGCTACTGGTTGCGGTATCAACAGCCTCAACATTCGTTAGAGCTGTAACTAAACTGTAATTTTTTCCAACATTAACACGCTCTTGCTGATACTGGTCCTGTCCCCATAACGCTCCCTGCAAATTTATGGCTCTCATGTAGTCAGGGCTGGATAAGGTACAGTTTTCCTCAGCAATCCGATGATGGTTTACGTAAGCGGCTAATACGGTAATAAATCCGGGGTGCCAGTGGTTGTTTGGCAAAAGTAACTTGTTCTCATCTTTCTGATGAAATGCAGCTGTGTGAACAATAGCGTCTTTTAATCCTAAACCCATTAGCCGAGCCTTTTTTGTCGATTTTTGCTCATCATATAACTTAGGTGTTTTCAGAGCAAAGCCAACTCTGAAACTAAGGTTAAAATCGCTCACATCCGACCATATCACCCAAAACCGCGCGCTCGTAGCCCCGCCACGCCTGCCCGCTTTATGTAGTAATTTTCATGCATCAGCATGAACAATGGAAAGGCCCGCCAGTTGTGGGGGGCCTGAGCAAAAACGATCCTTGAAAGATCATGCGATTTCATGCGGTATAGACATGCATGTTTAGAAGAGCCAACAAAAATCAGACTTACTAAACGCGCTCACCCATTCAGAAAGCAGCAGCTTTATCAAAACCAGAAATAACTGTATAAGAAATCGACGAATTGTCAGCTTTGTTTACTTTAAACTTGGCGCCTTTATAAGCAACTACATCACTACCCTTCGAATCTATCGAAAAATCAGTTGTGAATGCAGCACGAGCCATATCATTTGCAAACTCTCGATAGGTAAACTTCATGACCCCGCCAGCATTTCCATTGTATTCGATAGTTTTTACCAATGAATTACTTACCCGGCAGAGGCCATCAGGAACACGTTTGATAGATATTTCTGCGGCAGTATAAGAAGTACCATTTGGTGGCGAAACCTCGTTTTTGGCAGCGTCGTAACTAACATAATCAACATAGTTTCCAATCTGTCCATAAAGATTTTTTAACGCAACCGCCTGAGGATTGTGATAATTACGATATACGCCATTGCCAACGCTGCAATAGCTTCCAGCAGCAATTGAAGACAACGCGCCATTGCCTGCTCCAAGTTCTAGTACATCCGTTTTAAACCCTGTTGCAGACGTAATGATAGGATCGCCCATATAAGCTGTGGCACTTTGCCCAACAGGAGGCTTAACTACTTCAATAGAGGTGACATTTGGGTTAGGAGAACGTGGTACGCAGCCAGAGACTGCTAAAGCAAGAGATATTGATAACATTAAGTTATTAATTTTCATTTTTTTGCCCAATTTTTATTTTAACAAAAATAAGGTGACATCTGATTGACATCACCCTTCTCTGTTATCTAACTCTTTTTAAATTGCTAAAACAAGCCTCTACCCACATAGTCGTTGCAGCCAAATCTCCCTTACCCAGATATGCTGCATGATTATGATCACACTTTTGCCTTTATCCCTTAAAATGCCATTGGCTTTGATTTAGTGGATTCGTATGGCTGTTATGCGAAAAGGGTGAGAGTTTTGGTAATGATCGGATTTAAGTACTCTTAACAGCACCGGACAAATTTTCGTATATTTGTCGTTCATTACTTCAAGACGCACAATATTTCCCTAGTTGATTACGCCCGTTGTTCGGCTGTATTGATGATTGCGGATTTTCGCCATCAGCTCGTCGGTCAACTCAGAAACCCACTGGATTGCCAGCCGCTTTTCTTCTTCGTTGCAATCGCTTGCCGCTACCAACTTTATGAAAAAATCAATGCGCTGAAGTTTCAATGACTCCAAAAGATAATCCTGCATTTTCCCTCCTTCTATGGCCACTCACGCAAGATAACTGTATGTATAAACACTGTTTATATATACAGTATATTACCAGTTTCTAAATGTAAAATGCTTTTTGGCCTCCCAAAAGAAAGCCCTGAGATTGAACAAGCACGAAATAATCTTAAGATGTCAATAATATTGCCGCCATTTGTCATCCTCACGCAGCCGCCCGTTCTGGTAAAAGATGCGTAGCCCTCCCCCTGACGGAAGGCTGCCGCCGCGTAAAAGTAAATTCTCCTCGAACTCACTGCCATCGAATCCTCTGGACCTAAGCTCATACTCCAGTTGCAGGCGCTGCAGCTCAGAAATATCCTGCTTGTAAGTCTTTTTCGGTTTCGGTTTTACCAGCCTGAGCCTGGCGACCAGCTCCCGCCGCTCCTTTTTTCCCATTCCGTGCAGATAGTCCTGCAGCGCCTTTTCATCCAGGGGAGTAATATCCGGTACTTCCCTCCCTGAGTGGTTCAAATTTTCAACAGGGGGACAGTTATTGCCACGAGTCCAAGGGGCGCAAGCGCCCTGGTCGGCTGTCGCCTCCTGAAGGTCAACGGCTTTACGAACCATTTTCCACTTCACTGCATGAGTGCAGATCCGGCCCTCAATGATCGGGGACCAGATGCCATAAATACGAACACCGTGATCGCCGTAGGTGCTCGGTTCGTCGTTAAGCTCATAGGCAGTTCTGACAAGGTGATGTTTACGGGGAACTAGGACGCCGCCCTGTTTCATGATGTAGGTGGCAAAACAACCAGCATCCGCTGCGGCCAATACTGCATCCAGACGCGGGTTTTCCAGTACCGGCGCGCCTGCCTTCTTGTCACCCTGCGCCCTGGCAGCCTGACCGGCCAGCAGGCGCAGCTCACGGTATGCCTGGCGACCAGGAATACCAAAGAAGCGGAATTGCTGTACACGGTGCAGCGAAGCCCAGGCGTTTACGTTCTCAGCGTTATCGCGCAGCGATCTGCCCGTTTCTTTACTGATTTCCTGCGCCAGTCCGCGCCCGTCAATGTTTTTACTGATGTATTTGGCGATATAGCTGGTCGGTGTCCCCTTGCGCGGGTTAATAAGCTCAGACTTGAATCGCGGCCCGGTATTGGCGCCCAGCTCATCCCGGTCCTCACGAATGGCGAATTTACGCAGCAGCGCGGTGATGGATTTGCGGTCCTTTTTGCGCATGAAGCAAAGCAGGTGCCAGTGCACGGTGCCGTCATGGTGTGGCTCAGCAACGCGAACGCCATACCAGCGCAGCCCGGCTTTGTGCATAGCCTTACGGAAGGCGGCAAACATATTCACCAGGTAATCGCTGCTCTGGCGGACCGTGGCACTGGTCCATTTCGGGTTCGGCCTGCCGTTATTGAGCGTTGCGTGAAAGCGTGACGGACAGGTGATGGTATAGAACACGGCGCATTCACCACGCATTTCTGCGATCAGCTCCAGCCCCTTAACGCAGGCCATCATTTCGTTGCGCCGGTGCGCCGGATTGCTGCTGCTGGCGTTTACCACTTCTTCCATATCCAGCGTGTCACCTTCGGCGTTAACCAACTCATGCGAGCGGAAAAACTCCAGTGATTTGCGACGCTGTTCGCGTTTGTGGATCACAGCTTCATAGCTGACATACGGGGAAGCTTTTTTGTTAACCAGGCAGACAGCGCGCAACTGTTCTTCCCGCCATTCACACCGCATCTGCCACAGCTTGCGATACCACCAGTCCGCGCAAAGCATACGGGCAAGCGAGCCCGGAATAAGCTCGTATGGAACCGGCTTACGGCGGTGCTTTTTACGGCGTAGCTGCTCGAAAGCAGGCGGGATAACATCAAGGCGCATAGCCTCAGCGGCCACCCTTTCCCATGACCGGCGGATCTCTTCCGGCGTAACGTCTTCATCCATAAACAGCTCACCGCAGGCAGCATCCAGACACATGCTCATGTGTGCCGCCACCAGGGTTGACAACCGCTTAACCTGCTCCTGATTCATTTCGGGCAGGACCAGCAAGCCCTCCAGCCCGTCGTGGCTCGCCATAAAACGGAATGACGCAGAAATCTGGCTGGTACGCACGCGCTCGAGGCGTTCCAGGCACGGCCTGATAGTTTCACGCAGATAGCGGGAATATGCCTTCGGTTTGCCTAGGCCCTCGAAATATTTAATCCGTTCAAGAAGCGGTTTACTGATATGCGCCGGCTGGGCGCTCACGTCAGCAACGATGACCAGATCGTGATTGAATTGCTGCTGTTCGCGGGCCATTTTGGCGCGGCTTAGCCGCTGGTCCTGCTCCATTTCCCGCTGAACAGGATCACGGGATTCATTGAAGAAATAGCGATCCCAGACCTCATTACTCAGGACTTCGCGGCGCAGCTGTTCCTGCTCGTTATCCGCAGCATAGAGAGTAATCAGGTTTGAAAGCACGGATGAAGTGGCACGCTTATCTGTATCCAGATAAGGGTTAACCGCTTTCTTTTCAGCATTCCAGGAATAGCGGTAATTGCTCATGCGATCTCCAGTTCAAGCTGGAAAGGCTGCAACCCTTTTGAGGACCATTCAGAGATAGAGGGCGGCCGCACTGCCTCGATAGCGCCTTTAAGAATGGCGCAACGGTTTTTCAAAATTACGGCTTTGAGCTCTTTTTCGCTAAGGCCGCGTGAATACTCAGCCTCGCGGATAGCCCTGGTTAGTTCAGGATATTTAGAGTTGAATTTAGGAACATTGCAGGCCAGATTCGTGCTGTCAGCGGTGGCGAGTGGATAATTGCCCATCACACGCCCATCCAGCATACGCAGGCCATGAACTCTGGTTTGAAAGGTATATTTGCAGTAAATAGTTTCGAAAGCCTCCTGCATACGACGATGCCAGCGCTCTGTCCTGATAACCGCATATTCTCCAGATGACCCAAAACAAACCCGGGGCCATTCGCGGCAAAGCTCAACCAGACGATCTATAGATTCGTGCAGGTGCCAGACAGGAGCCGCCTTATCCCGAAACATGCGAGGAACCTGACGAATCAGTGCATCGTTATCACTTTCTCCCCCCTCCACAACGTCAGGGATCACGAAAAAAGCCACTTTAGGATGGTGGTAATAGCCAAGCAGCCACTCATAGAATTCGCACCAGTTAATAACCAGGCCCCGCATCCATGCTGAAAATGCTCCGTTATCAATACCCACTGCGGCGGCAAAATTGAGAGATGCTGCAATCTGGTCCGGGCGCACATATGAAACGAAAGCACCGGCTCCGCTCACCGCAATGCGATGAACATCACCGGCACTCCCCCAAACAGGCGTCCCGTGAAAATGATGGGCCCTGAGCTGCGCCCCTTTCACGCAGGCACCTTCCATACAACAGAGCAATCAGGGCCACCTGGATCGACGCTTACGCACATCTTTGGTTTAAGAACCGCAATGAGCTCGTCAGCTTTTTTCCCTTCGCCCGCGGCAACGCCAATGCTGCGTTTTGTGCTGATGCGGTGAAGGGTGAATTTTCGATAAAACGAACGAATCAGGCGGGTGTCGCTATTGGACACGATGATCGGATGGCCTTCTGATGACCGGCGCACCAGAATAGATGCCAAATCATACTGGTCATCATCAGAGAACCCGGCAGTGTGATAACCGCTAAAAGTACCGTCATAAGGCGGATCGCAGTAGACAACATCACCCGCCTGCAGCATTGCCAGCGTTTCGTCATAACTGGCGCAGATGAACGTCGCGCGCACAGCCTTTTCAGCAAATGCACGTATTTCATCGACAGGCAGATAAGGCTTTTTGTAATTACCATATGGAACATTGAAAAGACCGCGCTGGTTATAACGGCACAAACCGCGATAACAATGACGATTAAGGAAAAGGAAATAAGCTGCCTTTTCTATTGGCTCCAGGGGTACAGTGTTAAAAAACTGGCGGCATTTATAATAATCTTCTTCCGTGGTGAACTTGGAGAAAATACGCTCTGCCAAATGAATAAAGCTGTTAACGTCTTCTTTAATCACCTGATAAAGATTTATAAGGTCAGGGTTAATATCCGCAACAAGATAATAAGGATAGTCTGTTGCCATCATCACAGCGCAGGAACCTGCGAAAGGTTCAACCAGTCGAGGGCCATCTGGGAGGTGCTTTTTGAGTTCGGACATGATGGCGGTTTTGTTTCCCGCCCATTTCAGGATAGTGCTCATACAACGCCTCCGTTGTAGTGCTTGCCTTTAAGCTCTGCGATTTCCTGACAGGTCACACAGCACTGCACGCCCGGAATAGCGCGGCGGCGAGCTGGAGGGATCGGCGCATCGCATTCGATGCAAAGCACACGGGAAACGCCCGGCGCTCTGTTGCGGGCAGTGTGGATGTGGCGCTGGCGTTCTTCTTCAACGCGCTGTTGTACGAGGTCCATAGAGTCAGCCATTAGTGGAGCTCCTGAGATTCGTTTTCGTAGCGGGTTGCTTCGCAGCGCAGTAGTTCAGCTGCTTCAACACCGTTTAACCCTTTGTTGGTGATGTGGGTTGCCAGCGCCTCAAGGCGGATTGAAACTGCGAGCGCGCGGCCTTTGCGCTCCTCACGTTTGGCAATATCGATCACCGCCATAAGCGAATCGGTTTCGGCTACAAACATTTTTCGTAATTCTTTCTGCATTGTTCTCTCTCCTAAATTTGGGCAAAAGAATGCCCGGCGGGTTTACGCCATTAATTTCTGTTGTGGGTTAATTCGGCATGGTTAGCCGTTTGGGAAATAAGCTCACCACTGCACGAAAGTGATTCATTGCTTTAACCAGTTCCCGCTTTTCGTCAGTAGTCAGATCACTAATATTGACGCCGTGACGTTCTGCCGGAATTTTTGCCATAAAGAATATGGCAGCCAGTGCGCGCTCATTTTGTTTATGGTTTATATCGCGACGGTCGCGCATATCTTTAATGAACCTTTCAAGCTCTGGCTCAATATTCAGACCAAACACACTCGCCCTTAATTCAGCTATATGGTTCAGTCCTTCAAGCCGTTGACCCGGGCTTAGTGGAACAGTCGCAGAAGTACCTTCAATAGCCATGGTTTCACCTGTTTGGTAGTGGTCAGCCCTGCCAGTAGTTCTTCCTGAGAGCGGGACGGGTGCCAGCGCTTGCCATCTTTCCCGATAATCCAGCCATGGCCGCAGTGCATACCCTGGCTTTGTTTAACCAAAAGCGATGCGAATGAGGGTTCTTTATTAAGCATGAGCACCTCAGATCAGACCAAAAGACGCGCTGAGGCCCGTCACAGTATCAACAGCACTTGCCATTGCCGGGTTGTACTGCAGGCGCGCATGCATGGAAACAGCTGTAAGTGCCATTAAGCGAGTGACAGAATTGATGCTTTCGATAACCTGCCGACGTTCCGTTGTTGTCTGGTGTTCGCCAGAAACAGCGCTTGCTGCAACACGACCAATCTCTGCTGTAGCATTCAACACGTAATGAGGCATTTTCTCGCTGGCAACTTCGTTCAGCGGCACGCATGGCAAGCAATGGATTTGCGCCAGAAACCCATCAACCAGCGTGGAGTCCTCGGTGATATCCGTCAGCAGCCAAATTTCCGGCGCCGTAAGTTGATGCGGTTGTTCCGGGTTCAGTTTGTTGCGCAGTGTCTGGACATTCATGCCTGCTCGATCTGCAAGCTTCGCCATGTTGTGCCGCAGTGCGAAAGCGCGGCAGGCCTCATCAAAGTGTGGATGTTTGGAAATCTTATAATCAAACATGTGAGCCTCTTAGAAAGTTCTCATAATTGAACTTACTGACCAACAACAACGCGGAAGTTGGAATGACCAAGGGACTCACGAACCTGATCGGTTTTGTACATCAAGTAACGAAGACATACGCGCCCCTTATTTTTCTCTTTTTTGACCATGTATTTAGCCAATTGGCCATGGTGGATTTTTTGATAAACAGAGCCGCGAGAAATGCCTTCCCATTCCGCGAACTCTGCAGGTGTAGCCATCTCTTTTGGTACACGAATTGAAATATCGGTGCTCATAGTGCAGTATCTCTCAGTTAAGGTTTGGTTTATGTCGTTTTATCTTGTTTTATACGATTCAATACTTGAACAATCGAGATACTACGATCCAATATTTGATACGTCAATAGGATTAAGAAATGATACAGGTGAAAGCTGGCGAGAATACAGGGGGTAGAGAGGCTATCCATAGGTTAATGGCTGCCTATGATTTTAAATCCAGGCAGCAGCTATGCGATCACCTAGGCGCATCTAAAAGCACTATGGCTAACAGATACTTAAGAGACAGTTTCCCTGCAGAATGGGTGATCCAATGTGCTCTTGAAACGGGCGTTTCTTTACTCTGGCTTACCACAGGTCAAGGTGAACCCGGAACAAAAATTGATGATAAAAAAAGTATCAATTTCGTGAACTCCGGCAAGGTAAAACCTCTTTCTGAACTTGTATCTCCAGAGATCGACAAGGTTAATCTCATGGGAGGTTCGCTGGTTGAAGCCGGGAAGGCCATTATTGATAGCAGCCTGCTTCCATCTGATTCACGCGAGCTGCTTCTAGTAAATACCGCTGGCGATTCCTATTTAGTTGACCGTACCCAGGCACCACCAGTGAATGGGATGTGGTTGGTCGATATCGACGGGATAAAAAGCATTGTTAAGTTAACTCGTCTTCCGGGAAACAGATTAGTTGTGCATCAAGATGACTCTTCGTTTGAATGCAGCCTGGATGATATCGAGGTAGTTGGTCGCGCATTGAAAATCATTAAGAGTCTTTGATATGACGATCAGAAAGCAGCCGAATGGAAAATGGTTGTGCGAGTGCTACCCGAACGGGCGTGACGGCAAGCGTGTGCGTAAGCAATTTGCGACTAAAGGCGAGGCTGTAGCATTTGAAAACTTCACCATGGATGAAGTGAACAAAAAGCCGTGGCTGGGTGAAAAGGAAGATCGGCGGCATTTGTCAGAATTGATTGAGCAGTGGCACTCCCTTTATGGCCAGACGCTCGCAGACCCCAAGCGCCTCATGGCGAAATTGAAAATTATCTGCAATGGGCTGGGTGATCCCGTCGCTTCTGAGTTAACAGCCGGTGATTTTACCAAATATCGTGAAGCACGATTAAAAGGTGAGGTACGTAACGAAAACGGCGGGCTAATGTCGCCAGTGAAGCCCCGCACGGTTAACCTGGAACAGCGTAATTTATCATCCGTTTTTGGCACCCTGAAAAAGCTGGGCCACTGGTCAGCGCCTAACCCGCTCGCCGGGCTACCAACATTCAAAATCGCAGAAGGTGAATTGGCGTTCTTGGCCTCGGACGAAATTAAACGCCTTCTTGATGCCTGCGCTGATTCTCAAAGCCCTAGTCTATTGATGATCGCAAAGGTATGCCTAGCTACCGGTGCGCGGTGGAGTGAAGCCGAAAACCTTCAAGGCCATCAGTTATCAAAATACCGGATCACTTATACCAAAACCAAAGGCAAGAAAAACCGAACTGTACCGATATCTCAGGAACTGTATGACGAACTACCTAAAAACAGGGGGAAGCTGTTCACGCCATGCAGAAAAGCTTTTGAGCGCGCAGTGAAACGGGCGGGTATCGTTCTGCCAGAGGGACAATGTACTCATGTGCTGCGCCATACATTTGCTAGCCACTTTATGATGAACGGCGGAAACATTCTTGTCTTAAAGGATATATTGGGGCATACAGATATTAAAATGACGATGATATATGCACACTTTTCTCCAGAACACCTAGAAGATGCAGTAACAAAAAATCCATTAAATTCTTTAGGGTATTGATCATGCCATCTGAAATTCAACTATCTTTAGAACTAAATCAATTTTTTAAAAGCATCTACAGACATAGACATTTAAAACTCCCATTAACAAAAAAGGATGATCTTGTTACTGACTTCATAGCTAGATGTGATGTTTACAACTCACATTTAAGGGATTACGCCACACAAGAAAAAGATCAACTTGCAGAGTTGATCCCTGAAATTTTAGAAGTATCAATCGAAGTTCAATATTGTATTGCACTGACAATGACGTCTTTTCTTTCAGGAAACATTAAACTTGCATACGACACATTTGATAAAACCTTCTCAAACAGGAATATTTACAAACACCTTCGCAGAATCTCAATCCCGCTAAGTGACTTATGCAATGAGAAAAAACCTTTATTTAGAGTAAGAAAATCAGAGAAGCCCTTAGATAAACGTAAAGACTTATTTCACATACCATTTTCCATGAGGCACTTAGTCGGTGCACAAAGATATTCCGTGGCAGGTCTACCATGCTTATATTTGGGTACATCAATATATATTTGTTGGCAGGAGATGGGTAAACCTGATTTGGGTAAGTTATTTATATCTTCATTTAAATCAAAAGATTCTAAGTCCCAGGTTTTAAATTTAGCTGCCGAATTCCTGTATCATAGAATGAGGAGCTCACCATACTCCGAAGATATATCCTTCAAGAATAATTCATTAAAGATTTCGTATTTAATACTATGGCCATTGATTGCGGCCTGCAATTATAAAAAATCTGACGAAAACTCAAACTTCATTCAAGAATATATCATTCCTAATCTACTAATGCAGTGGATTAGTACAAAAGATAGAATTCCAATCTCGGGGATCGCTTATCGTTCTACAAAATTCTCCAAATCGACTCAAAGCCCTCAAGCAGTAAATATTGTTCTTCCTCCAAAAGTTGATTACGCTCAAACTATCAAATACGACTTTTGCCCAACACTTTGTTCAATTTTTGACATTACACCTCCAGTATCATGGCAAATTCTAAAAACATTGAACTACTCTGTGGGGGGCGAAATGACGAGTGAACAATTAAAAGCCATTGATGTACTGAAGAAAAAAGAAGTGATGAGAATAAGGAATTTTGATGAAGACCTAGTAAGTCTTTACCCGCTGACAGACTTTTATAAACTTGAGATTTTCATCCATCGCTATATGAACTACGCAGAGCTACCGCCTGGAAAAGATGGCGACAAAATGGCGGCGGAACTGTCAAACAAGCTAAAACGTATAGATGACATGTCAAACCAACTCCCTGATTAACAATACAATTAATTGATATCACTGATCTTTATATAGTATGTAGAAATTTCGGACGCGGGTTCAACTCCCGCCAGCTCCACCAAATAAAACAAGGGGTTACGTGAAAACGTAACCCCTTTTTTTGCCCATGTCCACATTACGTCCACTCGGCAAAACTTTGGCCAGCGCTAACTTCAGTAACCCCAGTTTTACATTTTTGCATCCAGTGCCCATATGCCGCTTGCCACGCCTCTTGTTCATCGGCAAAAGATGTTCTGCAATAGGCAACTACTCAATGCCTTTTGAACCAAACTCCGAGTACAAGGATGACCAGCTCTGTCGCTATATCCTTACAGCATTCCCGACCCCATAGGACAAATGGATTATGCAAAATTTCTATCATATTGATCAGCTGATTCAGGGTTATTTCAATCAGGATCATGACCTCATAAATGAGGGAGAGGATACTATTGAGGGCACTATTGAACGCTATAAAAAAACAGCCCCAGATTGGATGTTAAAAGAGTTAGCCGAAGAGGTCGATTGTTTTCTTAAGCTTTACGAAGACAGGCTGGATGAGCAATTCAAAAGCCGGTATGGATTTGATTTCTCACCTGAGTTGTGGGATTCAACCCCATTCGATTTCCTGATGACTGTGCGCAGACTTGCCCTTTCTTAGAAGTAGCTACAGGAAGACAAACCCGTAACGGCTTAACCGACCTCAGACCGGCAACAGCCGGTCTTTTTCTTTCTAAATATAAGTTAAGGGTGAACAGTTAAATCCAAAAAAGCTTTTTCTTGATGTGATCCATTCAAAAAACAGGTTTGCTTAACCACAGGAAACACTGCAACAAATCGCCATTGGCATACCCGTGAAAGTTGAATTTATAAATTATCAACAAAAAACAGCCTATTAATGAATTTATTCAGACTCCACCAGTCCAAAAATCCTCCATCGGTGATTACCAGAATCACCCGATGAAGTGCTGAAAGCCCGCACGGCGCAAGCTCTGCGGGCTTTTTATATCTGTCCCTTCCCGTCCAGCGCCCCCTCACACGCCAGCGCCAGCACCATCAGCGCCGTCTCATTCTCCTGCACCGATAACATCTCCATCCCCACCGGCAGACCGATACGGCTTACGCCGCACGGCAACGTTATAGCTGGCAGGCCGCTGATGGCGGCCAGTTCCGGCGCGCAGCCTGGCGGCATCTTCGCCATACTTTCTGGTAACCGTTGTACGGTGGGATACACAAATCCGTCGATGCGCTGCGCCTCCGCCACCTGGCAAAGGTTCTGCCGCAACAGGCGCTGAAAGCGACGCCCCGCCAGCCAGAGCGGAGTTTTCAGCGTGCTACTCGCCAGCATCTGACGTAGAAACGGCGCAAACTCTGGCAGGTAAGCGCCGGAGTCCACAATGCTTGTCAGTCCGGAGGGAGCGCCAGGCTGTTTGCCAAGCCAGTCGTCAATCGCCACGCGAAATTCATACAGGCTCAGGCATGTCGCCTGACTTACGTCGTCCAGCAAAGGTAATGATACCTCCACCAGCGTTGCTCCGGCACGACGCAACGTGTGCAGCGCCGACTGCCAGACCTCCAGCTGTACCTCATCCTCTCCCTGTAACGCGGTTACCACACCAAAGCGAACGCCTTTCAGCGAACGCACAGGAAGCGCAACCGGTGGCAAACCATGGATCACCGCATGCAGCAAGGCGGCATCTTCAACGCTATGTACCATTGGCCCAACGGTATCTTTGCTGGGCGAGAGCGGCGCCACGCCATCCAGCTGTGAACGGCGAAAAGCAGGCCGTAGCCCCACCAGCCCGGTATAGCTACAGGGAATGCGGATAGAGCCGCCGGTATCGGTACCCAATGCGCCATCCGCCATCCCCGCCGCCACCGCCGCGGCGCATCCTCCGCTGGAACCTCCGGCGGTGAGTGACGGGCGAAGCGGGTTTGCCACATCGCCCCCCAGCGAGCTTCGCGAGCGCACGTCAAAAGCAAACTCGGACATATTCGCTCTGGCGAGGATAATCGCTCCTGCCCTGCGCAACCGCTGTATAACAAGCGCATCCGACGTCGCGTTAAGTGAGGCCAGCGCCCGGCAGCCAAGAGTAATGGGCATCGGTGCGCAGGCAATATTATCTTTGACGATCAACGGCACGCCGTGCAGGGGGCCGATCGGCTCCCCGCGTCGACGCTGCTGCTGATGCTGTTCCGCCTGAGACATGGCGTCAGGGTTAACCCCGAGGATCGCGTTGAGCGCCCGATGCTGCTGAATGACGTCGAGACGGCGGGCAATTTCCTCCGGGCAGTCGTCTGGCGGTATCAGGCGCTTCATAGTCTCAGGCTCCCTCGTGATGAAAACCGGGCAGAAGGCTGCCCGGGATACGTTTTAGTCCCGCATGCCGGTAGTAATGGCATCAATGTCCTGCGGACGCAGACGAATTTCCGCCGCCCGTCGGTGCCCCTGCATCCCCTCGGTACGGCTCTGGCGGATCGCCGGTTCTGCGATTGCCGGGATACCCTGCTCGTCAATCCACTGATGGGTACAGATTTTGACGTACGCCCCAACCCACAGACCACCGGTATAGCGTGCCGCAGCCATCGTCGGTAACGTGTGGTTGGTGCCGCAGCATTTATCAGAGAACACCACGCTGGCGTTCTGACCAATAAACAGCGAGCCATAGTTGCGGATCTTCGCCGCCGTCGCGTGCGGATCGCGGGTATGCACCTGCAAATGCTCCGTCGCCATATGGTCAGCAAACGCAATCAGCTGCGCTTCATCTTCGCAAAGCGCAATCTCACCCTGCCGGCGCCACGCCTCCCCCGCCGTGGCGGCCGTTGGCAGGCTGGCAAGCTGACGCTCAACCTCCGCCAGGGTACGCTCAGCGATATCCCGGCTGGTTGTCGCCAGCCCGACGCGGGTATGAATATCGTGCTCTGCCTGCGCCAGCATATCGGCGGCCAGAATGCGCGGATCGGCGCTGTCGTCAGCGATAGTGAAAATCTCGCTCGGCCCGGCGAGGGCATCAATGCCGACTCGACCAAACACCTGGCGTTTCGCTTCGTTAACGAAGGCGTTGCCTGGCCCAACGATTTTGTCCACCGATGGAATGCTCTCCGTTCCCCAGGCCATGGCCGCAATGGCCTGCGCGCCACCTACCCTGAAAATGCGGTGCGCGCCCGCCAGATGGCAAACCGCGATCATCGTCGGATGCGCTCCCGGCGGCAGACAGGCGATGATCTGTTCGCAGCCCGCCACCGTCGCAGGGACAATCGACATCACCGGCGCAGAGAGGATCGGGTAACGCCCACCCGGCACGTAGCAGCCCACCGTCTGCACCGGGATGATCCGGTGACCGAGATGCACGCCAGGCAGCGTCTCAACTTCCAGCGGCTGCATGGTCGCCAGCTGCGCCTGCGCAAAACGACGCACCTGATTAATAGCAAACTCGCTGTCGCGGCGCGTCTGGGCATCCATCCCCTGCAGTGCTTCGGCGATCTCCTGCTCGCTCACCTCAAAGTGCGTCGGCACGACGTTATCAAACTGCTGCGAAAAGGCTCTTAGCGCCGTATCGCCTTCGGTTTTCACGCGCTCGATAATGGCGCTGACCTTCTCCGTCAGGGAACGATCGGCCTGCGCATCCTGCCCCTGCGGGCGCTTAATCCAGCTCACCTGATTTAACATTTACGCGTCCTCCATCTGGCCGAGTTTGATTTGCGCCAGCAGCGCCAGGTGGTCATACACGACCCATTCATCAACAATTTTGCCGTTGACGATGTGGTAGTGCGACATGCCCATCACGAACAGTCGTTCTCCGGTCGGCTTGCCCAGTTCGCCGTAACCCAGGTGATGCCCTTCGATGATCCAGCGAACCGCCACTTTGACGCCGCCTTCATCGCACGGGTTGGAACAGATATGCTGCGGCAGCCACGCGCCGTCAGGGATCATCCCCACCAGCGCCAGCGTCTGATGGGTTACCGCCGCGGTGCCGTACAGCTCTTTCATCAGCGGGCCATGCCACTGCACGTTAGGGGCGTAAACCTCTTTGATTTTGCCGAACATCCGACGATTGTAGATCTCGTGCAGCCAGCGCAGACACTGCTCTTCCGTATCGGTGTGTGCAATGGATACATCGCACTCCATCTCCGGCGGATATTGTCCCAGCATGCGGCCATTTTCGCCGATGTCCATCACGCGGAAGCCTTTATCAAACTGCTCCTTTGCCATATTAAATGCGATTTGATCGGTATTCAGGCCAAGCTGTTTCATTAACGACATGTTGTCGCTGACCACCCACTCCCGGTAAATTTTATTCTCGTGGATCATGCAATCTGCCACGGTACGGGTAACGAAGGTGCGGTTGGTCGGCTTGCCTAAATGGCTGTGCTGGGTATGCCGCCCGCTTCCCGTCACCAGGTGAGAGGTATAAAAACCGTCAACATCATTTCCGTTCCAGATAACCTGGGTTGCCATGCCGCGCCGCTCCGGGAAGGCAATTAAGCGTTGCAGCGTATCCTGTACCACCTGCTCACGGTTATAGAGTGTCCCCAGCGCGTTATACAGCACGCAGTTATGGGTATAGTGAGAATAAATTAAGCCGACATCGCGCTCGTCCCATATTTTATGGGTGCAGCGAACTATATAATCGACAATATCGGTATAGCAGTCATCAAAGCCGCGTAATGATTGCACGCGCGGTCTTTTTTCCGGTACCAGATCGACAAAATCACGACGTTCCACCTGTAATACAGGTTCCTCTTTCAGCGATTTCACGCTGCTTTTTTCGGGTACGGCTGGTGCTTTATTTGTTGCTTCGGTGGAAGACATATAAACTCCTGCTCTGTTTTCAGACAATAAGAACCCGCACCCGTAAGTGAGGGTGAATTAAACTCGATTATTTTCGGCAGCCAGAATAAGGGGGCTGCCGCCCCTGTTAATTCACTATTTGCGACCAGATCGCTAATTCATCGATCCCCAAATATTCACGGAAAATTAAACCATCACGTAATTCAAGCTGGCTGATACCGTTAATTGATATGGGTTTACGGGTTGGCGCACCAAATTTGCCGTAACCGTCATGCCAGGTTAATAACGACCAGCGCAGGGAAAGCCGAATCGGCTCGTTAGGATCTTTACGCACAATCAGATGATGGAGCTGCGTTTCGCTGTCGGCAAATGAAGCGCGGTAGCCAGAAAGCTGTGCGCCAATTTCCTGCTCACCGGTGCAGAGGCAATGACCCGGCGCGTAAAGCGTCGCCGCCGGGTGATAGAGACCGGGCACCACGCCACTGTTACCGCCCGCCCACATGGTTAAGTAGCGCTCAACGACGCCTGCCAGCGCCCCTTCTACGTCGTCGCCCTCGGGCCCGCCCGCCCAGCGGGCATCCAGCGTCTCGGCAGAGACCGCCTCCACGCCAAGCTGCTGGCGCATGGTCGCCAGGTTAAAGGCAAATTCGCGGATATCCAGCCCCAGTTGCGCCACAATCGCAGCACGATCCTGAAGCAGCCACTCCTGGCGTACGGCCCCATCAACACAGATGCGATCGGCCCAGGTGCGGACCCAGACATTTTTCCCGGTCGGCGGGCCAAAAAATCCCTCCCCCTGATGCTGAATGCGGGCTACGGTACGCTGAGCCGCATAGTACTCGTCCCCCGGGTTCAGGCTGCACAGAATATCCTCCGTCAGCACCGCTCGCTGCGGGAAGCTGTGCATCGCCTCAAGCGTCAGGCGCATAAACTGGGAAAGCTCATGCAGCTGTTTTTCGGGGGTAGTGAAAACCACCGGCGTGGCGTAAAAATCCGCCAGCTGGCCGATATCTTTCTGCTCCCACACCACGTGCGTCAGCGTCAAAATGAACTGCTGGATAGAGTCGAATTGAGGGCTGAAGCCCCGCAATCTGGTCATGTGCGCTCCTTAGACTGGAATAGCGTTAAACCATTGGTTTCGATAACGCCGCTGCGTGGGCGACGCGCCGAGTGGCGTATCACCAGCGTACCGGGCACCGTAATCTGTTCAGGCTCTATGGTTCCGCTGTCAATTTGCTTCATTAACAGTTCCACCGTGGCATCTACCATCGCGCCGACCGGCTGCGACGCCGAGGTCAACGCATAAGAGGGCCAGCCGGAAGGGCCGATGTCGTCATACCCGACAATGGAGACCTCCTCCGGAATGCGCAAACCAAACTCATAGCGCGCCACATCCATTACCGTGACGGCCATATGATCGTTGGCGACAAAGACCGCATCCGGCGCTGGCGACGCCGAAAACAGGGTATAAGCCGCCCGGGTGGTTTGCTGAGCGTCGTAATTCCCGTGCACCACCCGCACATCGGTGATGCCATGTTCTTCCAGCGTGGAGATGAACCCGCGCTGGCGGGCGATATTGACCGGGGAATCCGCCACGCCGCCCACGTAGGCAAAACGCTTGTGCTCCCCCGCCAGCAGAAACTCGGCAATCTGCCGCGCGGCCGCTTCGTTATTACTGTTGACGCTGGAGGCCATGCCACTCTCTTCGCTGCGGTTAAACAGCACTACCGGGATCCCGGCGGCAAGACATTCCTCGGACAACTCCAGCGACAGCGTCACCGAGGCCAGCACAATGCCATCCACCCGGTACTGCATAATCTGGTCAAAAATACGGTCAACGTTACCGTCCCGGTCGCCAACGAACAGCAGCAGGTGATAGTTCAGCGTATCCAGCTTTTGTGCCAGCGCCTCCAGCACCTGCGAGTAAAAGGGGTTATCAAAGTAAGAAATGACGACACCGATAATGCGCGAACGCGCCGTGTTGAGCGAACGGGCTATCGCATTCGGGCGATAGCCCAACTCGCGCGCCGCCTTCAGCACTTTTTCACGCGTTGCCGGTGAAATGCTGGCCCCCGGCGTGAACGTTCGCGACACCGCAGATTGCGATACCCCCGCCAGCTGAGCGACCTGTTGGGATGTGACTGCTGCAAAAGTCTTACGTTTCATTACCCCTGATTCCTTATCAACGTCCTGCCCATTTGCGCGTGCTTCAAACGCCTCAGCAAGTGGGTGTTTTTTATACTTACACCACCTTTGCATGCGTATGCAACACAAAAAATTAAAATTCTCACAACAAGATCGAGATCACTTTACAAACATGAAACCTTTTCGTAACTTCAAATCTTGAATACGTATGCAAAGAGTTTTCATACCGTCAATGGTACCGGAGAGAACAGGAGTCGCCCAAAGGATTGAACCGGTAAACGTCGTCCCTGACTGGTTATAACCCATTAATTCTTAAGAGGTTCAAAACCATGTTTCAAGCACTGTTACGCCGTCGGGAAGCCCGGCTCTTTTTCATCATCAGCATCCTGTTCTTTATCTGCATCCATAGCATTGATGCATTCCTGGCCCCCATGATGATCAACCAGGGCATTGAGCCACAGATCATGGGCATCATCATGGGCGCATCCGGGCTGGCAACCCTTCTGATACGCTTCCCGTTAGGCATTATTTCCGACGTGGTTAAAAGCCGCAGGATCTTCATCCAGATTGGCCTGCTGCTGCCAATTATCGCCTGGCCAATTGCCTGGCTTGAACCCAATGCCATTACGCTGTATCTGGCGAAAGCGGCAGACGGCGTCACGGCGGCGACATGGGTGCTGTACAACATCCTGTTCATGCGTTACTTCGGTCGCAACGAAGCCCCTGCCGCCGTCGCGCTGCTGGCGCTGGCAGGGCCCATCGGCGTGTTTCTCGGCAACTGTATTGGCGCGGTGCTGATTCACTATTTTGCCAATAACATCGCCTTTTTTGTCTCCTGCATCTCCGCCCTGGTGGCGTTGATCCTGACGACCCGCATTCAGGACGTGCACGACCCGGTGCAGGCCCCCACGCTTAAAGCCTGCATCACCGGCGCGCGCCAGCAGCTGGCCGACCGTTCCGTCTGGCTGATTGGCATCCTGGCGACCGTCGTCATTCTGGTGCCCTTCGCCACCCGGGACACCCTGACGCCGGTCTACGCCGAACAGCTCGGCGCCCGGGCGGGGATCCTCGCGGTACTCGGAAACATCCACCTTCTGTTTTACGGGCTGGCCATCGCCCTGTGCAGCTCGGTGTTTTATCAGCGCCTTGGGCTGGTAAAAACCGCCGTGCTCGGCATCGTTTTACAGGTGATCTCCACCTTCGGCATTCCCTTTACCAGCAATATGTACGTCATTTACCTGTGGCAGGCGCTGGCAGGTTTTTCGTTCGGTATGGCCTTTGCCGCATTCATGTCGCTCAGCGTAGTGAATACCTCGTCTGATGAACAATCCACGCGAATGGGACTATTCCAGACCATTTATTCCTGCGGCATGTTTGTCGGGCCGGTAATGATGGGCGTAATGATGCAACATATTAACCTGTCGTCCGGTTATATATTGATTGCCGCCCTTTCCGTTGTGGCCGCTATTGCCACGCCGCTGTCCGCTCGATGGGTATATGCCCGTAAAACGCAAACCTCAGCCCAATTATTAAAAAACGGTGCGTACGCCGCCGCGCCCGATCAATAACCCACTCTGAAGTAAACACCCTTTCCCGGTCTGCCGGGAGGACAACTGACATCTAAAAAAGGTAAGGAGAAGCGTGTGTCCTGGAAATTAAAAACCGGTAAATCTACCGAAGAGCGCCAGCAAGCCAACCAGCAAATAAGAGAAACGGTTGAGCAAATACTTGCGGTTATTGAAAAGCGTGGAAATAAAGCCATTCGCGAATTATCCATTAAATTCGATCGTTATGACCGTCAGGATTATCGTCTGACCCCCGCGGAGATCGACCGCTGCATAAAACAGTTAAGCCGCCAGGATATTCAGGATATTGAATTCGCCCAACAGCAGGTGGCGAATTTTGCCCGCGCGCAGAAAGAATGCCTGCGGGATCTGGAAATTGAAACGCGTCCCGGCGTTATTCTCGGGCATAAAAATATTCCGATTAACGCCGTGGGATGTTACGTGCCTGGCGGAAAATATCCCCTGCTCGCCTCCGCGCACATGTCGATTATCACCGCCAGCGTGGCGGGGTGCTCAAGAATTATCAGCTGTGCCCCGCCGTTTAACGGTCAGCCCGCACCGGCGATTGTCGCGGCGCAAAAAATGGCTGGCGCAACGGAAATCTATGCCCTTGGCGGCATTCAGGCGATAGGCGCCATGGCGCTGGGCACGGACTCGCTGGCACCGGTCGACATGCTGGTCGGCCCCGGTAACGCCTTCGTCGCGGAGGCCAAACGCCAGCTGTTCGGCCGGGTAGGTATCGATCTGTTTGCCGGTCCGACGGAAACGCTGGTGATTGCCGATGACACCGTTGACGCGGAAATGTGCGCCACGGATCTGCTGGGCCAGGCCGAACACGGCGTCACCACCCCTGCCATCCTGCTGACGAACTCGCTCCAGCTTGCCAAAGAGACGCTCAGCGAAGTGGAACGGCTGCTGAAAAAGCTCCCTACCGCCGACATTGCCCGCCAGTCCTGGCAGGACTACGGGGAAATCATCGTCTGCGACAGCTACGAAGAGATGCTGCTGGAGGCAGATCGTATCGCTTCCGAACATGTTCAGGTGATGACCGACCGGGACGACTGGTTCCTGGCTAACCTGACCAATTACGGCGCGCTGTTCCTTGGGCCGCGTACTAACGTGGCCTACGGCGATAAGGTGATCGGAACCAACCACACCCTGCCGACGCAAAAAGCCGCACGCTATACCGGCGGCCTGTGGGTGGGCAAGTTCATGAAAACCTGCACCTTCCAGAAAGTCCTCAGCGACGAAGCCACCGCCGAAATCGGCAGCTATTGTTCGCGTCTGTCGTTGCTGGAGGGTTTCGCCGGACATGCCGAGCAGGCCAATATTCGCGTGCGCCGTTATGGCCAGACGGAGGTTCCCTACGCCACACCGGCCCCGGTCAGGGAAAAGGTGTAAGCCATGACGCTTTTGCAAACGCCCTCTTTCACCCTGCACGGCAAACGCGCGCTGGTGACCGGCGGGTCAAGAGGGATTGGCTTCGCTGCCGCCGTCGCCCTCGCACAGGCGGGCGCAGAGGTATGGATCGCCGCCCGGGGCCGCGAGGCGCTGGCGCATGCCGCAAGTCTGGCAGCGGAACACAGGCTCGCATTTCACCCGCTGGAGCTGGATATTACCGACGCTCAGGAGGTGGAGCGTGTGCTGGCGACATTGCCCACGCCCGACATTCTGGTGAACAGTGCCGGGCTGGCCCGCCACCAGCCGTTTCTTGAGGTGAACGAGGACAATTTCGATGCGGTGATGGCGCTTAACCTGCGCGCCACCTTTTTTGTCAGCCAGCGCGTGGCGCGCAGAATGCGGGCGGGCGGTAAGGGAGGGTCGATTATTCACATCTCATCGCAAATGGGACACGTTGGTGGCCCCGAGCGTAGCGTGTACTGTGCCTCCAAATTCGCGCTTGAAGGGTTAACCCGAACGATGGCGCTGGAGCTGGGCGATGCGGGGATCCGCGTTAATACGCTGTGCCCGACCTTCATTGAAACCGACCTGACGCGCCCGGCGCTTGCCGATCCGGCGTTCCGCCACTACGTGCTGGACAACATCAAGCTGCGCCGGTTAGGCAGGCTGGAGGACATTATGGGCCCGGTAGTGTTTCTCGCCTCAGATGCCGCCGGGCTGATCACCGGCAGTGCCCTGATGGTTGACGGCGGCTGGACCGCTACGTGAGGGATGCAATGGAATATCCGCTTCTGGACAATACCGATCTGCCACTGGTGCTGCTTGGTGGCACGCTTTGTAACGCCCGGCTCTGGCAGCCCGTCATTGAACGGCTGAATGTCGCAGCGGTGTCGTGTATTACGCTGACGGGTGCGGAGTCCGCGCCGCAGGCGTCACGGCGGTTATTAGAGGTTCTGCCGCCGCGCTTTCTGCTGGCAGGATTTTCTCTCGGTGCCATAGTCGCGCTGCAAATGGCCGCCGACGCGCCAGAAAGAGTGAACGGGCTGACGCTGATTTCCGTTAATCCGTTGCCCGTTGCGCCAGACACCCTCGCTTCACGCCGGGAAGCGGTACGCACCGCACAGGCGCGGGGCCTGGCCGACTGGCTGGTCTCCTCGCTGTGGCAGAGCTATGTCGCCCCGTCACGTCTGTCCGATCGGATCCTGCAAGAGACTATTTGCCGAATGGCGCAAGAGTGCGGCATTGAGACCTTTGCCGGGCAAACGGAAATGGCCATTCACCGGCAGGACAACCGGACTGCGTTTAACGCCCTCTCCTGCCCCACATTACTTCTAAACGGCGCGCAGGACGTTATCTGCACGCCCCATCATCATCAGCTACTGGCCGCAGGCAATGCGAACGTGACCAGACATACGGTGGAGGCTGGCGGGCATTTTATTCCGCTGGAAACCCCGGATGAGATCGCGCCGCTGCTGCGTCAGTGGATAACGGAGTGCATACAGTGCGCAAAAACAGTTTAAAGACCGCATTTCTGGAAAATACTCCCATCATAAACGGCTGGCTGGCGATCCCGTCAGGTTATAGCGCGGAAATTATGGGCCATCAGGGTTACGACGCCGTCACCGTCGATTTGCAGCACGGCATGATTGATTTTGCCAGCGCGCTGTCAATGCTACAGGCGCTATCGGCCACGCCTGCCGTGCCGCTGGTGCGGGTGGCAGATAACGATCCGGCGCAAATCATGCGCGTATTAGACGCAGGAGCCTACGGCGTAATCTGCCCGATGATCTCCAGCGCGGAACAGGCTCGCCGTTTTGTCGCGGCCTGTCGCTATCCACCGCTGGGTGTTCGCTCCTTTGGTCCGGCCAGAGGTCTACTCTACGGCGGCAGTGATTATCCACAGCACGCTAACAACGAGATCCTGACACTGGCGATGATCGAAACCCGCGAAGGGCTGGCTGATCTTGACGCCATCCTTGATACCGAAGGGCTGGACGGTGTGTTTATTGGCCCCAACGATCTCTCACTGACGCTGACCGGCAGCGCCAGCGCCGAATCCCAATATCCCGAAATGCTTGCTGCTATTGAGCGGGTGATTCAGTGCTGCCGCCAGCAGCAGAAGATTGCCGGAATTTTCTGCACTTCCGGCGCGGCCGCCGCAGCGCGCATTGATCAGGGTTTTCAGTTTGTTACCCCTGCAAACGACGTTATGCAACTGGGTCGCGCCTCGCGTGAAGCCATTGCTCTCGCCCGCGGCAACGCTATCCCTACCACCGGTGCATCCGGTTATTAAAAGGAGAAATAATGAAAACCATCCATCTTACCCAGAGTCAGGCACGAACACGGTTAATCGCCCCCGAGGACATGGTTTCCTGTAATCTTGCTTTTATTGATTGCAAGCTACCCGGCTCGCATCTCAAACAAAACTATTCCTTCATCGGCCCGGGTGTAACCCAGTCCAGCGAGCAGGTCGTCAATATTCCCGAGCCGCACGGCTTTAACATTGGCGCGGCTGCTATGCCGAAAGGGGTGACGAATAATCTGCATCTGCATTTCACCGCCGAGGTGTTCCTGATCCATGAAGGAACATGGCGTTTTCGCTGGGGTGCCAACGGCGAGCATGAAGCTGAATTTAGCGCACCCACTATCCTTTCAATACCGACCTGGATCTTCCGCGGTTTCACCAACGTCAGTAAAGAAGAGACCAGCGGTATGGTGTTTACGGTGCTCGGCGGGGACAACACGGGCGGCATCATCTGGCATCCTTCCGTGCTGGCGGCAGCCAGTGAATACGGAATGTATTTGAGTAAAGACAACATGCTCATCACACAGGAAACCGGCGACCCGCGGCCTGACCCCGCCGCGCTGCTGACGCCGCTGTCAGAGGAATATATTGCCGGGCTGCGTGACTACAGCGTTGAGGAGATGCGCCAACGTGCGGTAACCGGCGATGACCGCTGCTGGTCAGCCCAGGGACTGCTGGATTCGGTGCTGCCAGGACACGGCGGCGAAATTGCGCCGGTTATCGGTTTCGGCATTTCACAGGATCGGGATTCCGCTCCCGCTATCGTGAGCCCGCACGGTTTTTCCGTCGAATGGCTGCGTCTCGCCGAGGATCACGTTGTGGGCCGCCATCTCTGCCCGGATATTCAGGTCATTATGGTCTTTAAAGGCCAGCTGGAGGTTACCTGGAACGAGGCGGGCGAAGAAGTGAGCGTTATCGCTCCGGAACGTTCAGTGATCTCTGTTCCGGCAAACAGCTGGCGTCGCTACCGCGCGGTTGACGGCAAAACGGAGTTTATTCTGACGACCCGCGGCGATCAGCGTAAGCGCCTCTACTGGGATGAAGCGATCCTGCAACAGGCGAGAGAACACAATCGCTGTCTCGATCCCGATGGCTACGTGGCCGATGCCGACATCCTGCCTGCCACGGCCCGTCGGGCCGGTGCGATACTGGAGACATGCAACAGCAACAAAACCTGAATTATCCGTTGAGCTCACTTGCCGGATCCGCTGCGTTCGTTGAGAGGCATGCCAGCCTGCATTTTCAGCCTGTTAACGAACCAGCGTCCGGCCGGGCCGGGCGGATGTTCCTCCAGGTGCACCGCCTGCATGGAAAAACCGGGCCCGACGTCGGGCTGCATCGGCACGTTCAGCGTAACCAGTTTTCCCGCTGCGAGATCTTCCTCGACCATTGGCAGCGGCATATAACCCCACCCCAGTCCGGCACGCAGGAAGGCGTGCTTCGCGCCCATATCCGCTAAATGCCATGTCTTTGACGACATGACGCCAAAGCTTCGGCCCACGGTGAGAGAGGAGCGATCGGTCAGCACCAGCTGGACGTGTTCCTGTAAAAGTGAACGAAGGATCGGACCGGACGCGGTCGCCAGCGGATGCTCAGGGGAGACAACGGCCATCGCAGGCACGCTGAGAAGGAATTCTGAGATGCATCCCGCCGGAAGATGCGGCAGCGATCCGGTTATCGCCACCCGGCAATGACCGTCCAGTAAAGGCTGGAACACCGCCCCCAACGCTTCCACATACAAACGCAGCGGGGTGTCAGGAAATGCCTGCTGAAACGCCTGCACCGCAGCGGTGAGCTGCGCTACGGGAAACATCACGTCGACGGACACCGCCAGTTCAGGCTCAAGACCTTCGGCTAAGGTGCGCGCCTTAGCCTTAAAGGCGTCCATCCCGGCAGTGGCAAGACGCGCCGCTTCCAGCATGGCGACGCCCGCCTCCGTCAGCTTCGGATAACGCCCGGTACGATCGAATAATGGAAACCCGACCTGTGCCTCAAGGTTTGCCAGCGTCGCGCTGACAACCGACTGCGCGCGCCGCAGCCTGCGACCGGCGGCGGAAAAACTCCCTTCATCAACGGCAGCAATAAAGGTGCGGAGTTGATCAACAGACATACCGTCCAGCATGTATCGCTCCAGCAGATGGATCCCATCTAATTATATAGGCTATTCAGATAGGTCAAAGATTACTACTCTCAGTGCATGTTCACTACTCTTCAATGAAGGAAATACAATATGAAAACGACTACTGTAGGTATCATCGGCGCTGGCGCTATCGGGCAAGCCTTTGCAGAACAACTGGTTAAAGCGGGCATGAACGCTATTCTGAGTAACAGCCGCGGGCCGGAAAGCCTGACTGCGGTGGTTGAGAAACTGGGCCACGGGGCTCACGCTGGCACCGTAGAACAGGCCGCCCAGGCCGACATCGTTTTTGTCAGCACAAACTGGGACAAAACCGAGGCCGCGTTACGCGGCATCAACTGGGAGGGGCGTATCCTGATCGACGCGACCAACCCGGTCATACTGCCGGGCTTCACGCTGGCTGAACTGGGCGGAAAAAACTCAAGCCAGGTGGTGACACAGTGGGCTCCGGGTGCACGCGTCGTTAAAGCCTTCAATACTCTCCTTGCAGGGGTGCTGGCTCAGGATCCGGCGCAGGCGGGTGGCCGTCGTGTCGTCTTTATCTCCGGAGACCATCCTGACGCAAAGGCGGAAATAACAGCCTTAGCCGGGCAACTGGGCTTCGCAAGTATTGATTTAGGCAGCCTGGAGGTTGGCGGTACGCTACAACAATTCCCCGGAGGTCCTCTTCCGGCGGTGAACCTGGTGCAACTGGCATAGCTAAAGGCAACGATAAATATGACGCAGCGTACTTCCGCAGAGACCTTTGAAGAATACCTTCCCGGCAAGCTGATCAGGGAACATCGGGCGCAATCTTCCCGGGATGTATTCGTGCAAATTCTGGCGCGCAGACACGTGCAGGAAAACGTCATTATTCCGGCAGTGCCGGAGCCTTTTATCGTCTGGATCCTCTCAGGTAATGCCGTCGTTGAGGAGCGTTCCCCCGGTGAGCCGTGGTTAGCAAACCGCGTTACCGCAGGCGATTTCTTTCTCACAACGGCGGCTTCTCCTACTGAAATGCGCTGGCACGCCGGGCCAGATAAGCCTTTCGTCGTTATGCATGTTTATATGGGAGTGGCTATGATGCAGGAGTATGAACTGCGGGAAGTCTCCGGCGCGCGCGACGACACGCTATCCGCCCTGCTGGAGCAGATACGTCAGGAGCTGTATCTGCAAAATCCACCCAGCGGCCCGTTTATCCAGGGCATTGCGCAGGCGCTGGCAGTACATCTGATTCGCACCTATGGCACACCTGCGAAACGACACCGCGGGGGCTTGCAGGCATTTAAGCTGCACCGGGTCTTCACGGCAATGCGTGAAGGGTTAGCCCAGCCGTTTGACCTGGCACGCCTGGCTGAACTGACCGATCTTAGCGAATACCATTTTAGCCGCGCCTTTAAACAGTCAACCGGACTTTCCCCTTCTCACTACTTTATCCGGCTACGCATGGAGGAGGCGCGTCGCATGCTATCGGAAAGCAATGATTCCATTATCAATATTGCACTGAACGTCGGATACACCAGCCCCAGCCACTTTGCTGCCGTATTCCTCAGGCATAACGGCGTGACGCCCTCCCACTATCGCAGCGATGCCGTTCGCAGCAAAAGCCCGACAGTTTGAGCAAAAGCCCGCGCGAAGCGATTGCCAGAAAGATCCATTATTGACCCGTACTTCAGACATTCTTTCTGAAGCGTTGAAATCAACTCTCAAGAGGATCAACTATGGAACTCAACGGTAAAGTCGCGCTCATCACCGGTGCTTCAAGCGGAATTGGTGCCTCCACGGCCAAAAAGTTAGCGGAACAGGGCGTCAGGGTGGGTCTCGCTGCCCGCCGTCTGGATCGTCTTCAGGCGCTGGTGTCTGAAATTGAGGCTGCTGGCGGGGAAGCCATGGCGCTGGCCATGGATGTCACTGACCCGGCCTCAGTTAATAAAGGGGTGGAGGCACTGCACAAACGCTATGGCCATATTGATATCGCCTTTAATAACGCCGGGCTGATGCCGATTTCGGATATCGCCAGCCTACGGGTTGACGAGTGGCATCGAATGGTAGATGTAAACGTAAAGGGCCTGTTAAACACGGTCGCGGCCGTACTGCCGATTATGCAGTCACAGCGCTCGGGTCATATTATCAATACCTCGTCGATCGCCGGGCGTAAAACCTTTCCCGGACTGGGCGTATACTGCGCGACGAAGCACGCGGTTGCCGCCTTCTCGGATATTTTGCGTATGGAGCTGGCCCCTCAGTTCAACATTCGCGTCACCTCGCTTCAGCCGGGTGCCGTTGAAAGTGAATTATTCGAGCATATCAGTGACGAAAATTATCGTGCACAGATGGAACAGCTGAAGGAGAAGATGACGTTCCTGAAAGCCGATGATATCGCCGACTCGATTCTTTACGTATTGCAGGCACCGGAACATGTGGACGTGGCAGAGCTGTTTATTATGCCGACCGAACAGCCGTGGTAAGAGGGTGAAGCGGGTCAGGCTGGTGCCTGACCCGCAACGTTAGTTTGCAGAGGCCGTAGGTCTGATGGTGATTTCGGTGGTATCGACACTCTCAGGCGCCTCGATGATGTGGCGCACGGCGCGAGCGATATCAGCCGGTTTGAGAGCAACAGCCCGGTACGCATCCATCACCGCCATGGTTTCTTCGTGCGTAATGGTCGAGGCCAGTTCGCTTTCCACTACCCCAGGGTTGACGCAGGTCACACGGATGTTCGAACTTTCCTGACGTAAACCATCGGAAATGGCCCGTACCGCAAATTTGGTCGCGCAATAGACGGCGGCCGTGGGCACGACGGACAAGGCACCAATCGAGCCTATATTGAGGATCTGCCCCGAGCCCTGGGCTTCCATAATCGGCAAAACAGCACCAATACCCCACAGTACGCCCTTGATATTTACGTCAATGGTGCGCTCCCATTCATCCTGCTTGCCAGCCGAAAGCGGAGAGAGAGGCATAATGCCCGCGTTGTTAATAAGTACGTCAATGCGGCCCCACTTATCCCGTGCTGCCTGAACGAAGGCGGCCATCGACTGGCGGCTGGTAACGTCTAATACCTGAGCCTCTGCCTCCCCTCCTGCGCTGCGGATTTCATCAGCCAGAGCGTGGATACGATCCAGCCTGCGTGCACCCAGGAACACTTTTGCGCCTGCCTTGCCGAGCTCTCTGGCGATACCTTCTCCGATACCGCTGGAGGCGCCGGTAATTAAGATGACTTTGTTCATGTTTTACTCCTTCAGTTGAGTTCACTGCAATCATAGATACAGACCATTGTTTCTTGTATCCTGCCTTTACTGGACTCACTGGTTAGCAATGTTAAACAATGAAAATCGATCTTAATTTGTTACCGCTTTTTCTGGCGGTCGCCGAAGAACGCAGCTTCAGCGCTGCCGCCGGGCGCCTGGGCATAACCCGTTCCGCTGTCAGCCAGGGAATAAGACGTCTCGAAGATGGGTTTCAGACCCTGCTGGTGATGCGCACCACGCGCTCGGTAAGGCTCACCGAAGCGGGTGAACGGTTGCATAAATCGTTGCTGGGGCCCATCGCCAACATTGAGGCGGCCTTTGACGACGTCATCTCGGACAGCATACCGCGCGGACAGCTCAGGATCGCTGTCACCTCAATTGCGGAAGCGTTTCTTTCGGGCCCACTGCTCGCCTCGTTTACGGCCGCGCATCCTGCGGTATCGCTTGATGTTTTCGTGTCAGATGAGGAATTCGATATCGTGGCAGCGGGCTATGACGCCGGGGTGAGGCTGGGCGAAGTTATCGAAAAAGACATGATCGCTATTCCCCTTACGGGCCAGCAGCGTGAACGGGTGGTGGCTTCACCTTCCTATCTGGCGACACACAGCGCACCGACGCACCCCCGTGAGCTGGTCGCTCATCGGTGTATCGGCTGGCGCCCTTCCCCGGACGTTGCCCCCTATCGCTGGGAGTTTGAGGAAGCAGGCGTCCCTTTCGATGTGGCAATTGAACCACAAATCACCACTAACGATCTGCGTCTTATGCTCAGCCTCGCGCTGGCCGGCGGTGGCATAACCTTTGCCACGGAGGACACCTTCACACCGTACATTGAATCAGGACAGCTGGTTTCCTTACTGGATGCGTTTCTTCCATCTTTTCCTGGTTTTTATCTCTATTTTCCCCAGCGCCACAATATGGCCCCCAAGCTCAGAGCCCTGATCGAGCACATCCGCCAGTGGCGACAGCTCCCCGCCACGCAGCCTACACTGCGTTAAATGGTTCCAACCCTGAATGCAGATTTTCCTCAATCTACTGCATCCCTTTGATGAGCATCAACGACAGCACGTCATTACCATGGAAAATGACAACGGACACGATGGGCAGGACTTCACACAAGGATGGAACCTTAAAAATGTACAGACCAATAGTTGTTATCCTCTTTATTCTTTTGACATTAGCCGCCCTCGTGGAAATCGGCATAATTTCTTTAGGCTAATACCGATAGCCTCTGAAAGGCCACGCTTGCGGCCTTTTATTTATTAAACATGAGAAGAAAATACGTAATTTTTTTGAGTAGCAGAAATTAACCCGCCCGTAAAAATATATTTTATAAATGAGAGAGTTTTAAATATATCATACACCAGATATTTTACCCTAACTTAAACCACAATTAAGCAGCAATTAAACCTAACCAAAATTAGATATTTATCGCATATTATAATTATTAATATCGCCCCACCAGCACCGTTTTAAGGGTTGCACCTTTTACGCCGAAACCCTTTATCCACGCGCCCTCATAGCTAACGAAATATATTCACGCTATCAATTAATCTCCCCTGCAATAGCCGCGTTGGGTTTACGAACACTTAATTTTCGTATTCAGACATTTATAGCTATATCATTTTTATAACGAAATAATTTAATACCTGCACAAATAATAAGGCTTATAAATCGCAAACATATAAATAAACAACTATTTCCTGTGTAAATAATTAGCTTTGCCCTGAGGTTGCCACTTTTAATCCTGGCGGGTATCGGTCGCGCTAAAGAAAGTAACGGTAAATCCTGTTTATTAAACAGTATTTTCGCCGGGAGCGCGTTCATCCCTTCAGAAACGATGGCTTTGTTCGACACGCCGTAACCAATCACTCTGCTGGAGTAATAACTGTATGAGCCAAATATCTGTTATATCTAAATTAACTGGCGTGGAAACGACCACGGAAGGGACACAGATAACACTCGATCACTCCTCAATCGTTAAGCTTAACGTGGATCGAGCCAACATCGCAGATTACTCCCGCAGCGGAAACGATCTGGTGATTACCCTCAATTCGGGCGAAGTGATTACCCTCAAGAATTTCTACGTCACTGATGCGCAGGGCGTAAGCCAGCTGGTGCTTGAAGAGAGTGACGGAGCGCTGTGGTGGATTGAAGATCCAACCGGTGCCGCGACCTATGAATCCATCGCCTCCACCGATGCATTACTGGCGGCGTCAGGGAGTGATGCTGGTGGCGCCGCTGCGTGGCCCTGGGTGCTGGGTGGCCTGGCCGCCGCAGGTGGGATTGCTATTGCGGCGGGAACCGGCGGTGGAGGTGGCGGAGATGACGATAACAACAACCCGAATCCCGGTAATCCGGGAAATCCTTCCGAACCTGATACTACGCCTCCGAATGCTCCCACTAATCTTCAGGTCTCACCTGACGGCAAAACCGTAACAGGTACGGCTGAACCGGGCAGCACGATTACCCTTAAAGATGCCGATGGCAACACCATTGGAACGGGCAAGGTCGGCAGCGACGGCAAATTTACTATCGATCTCGGTACGCCGCTCACCAACGGGGAGCAGATCACCGCCACGGCCACCGACCCGTCCGGCAATACCAGCCAGGGTGGTCAGGTCACAGCACCGGATCTCACCGCGCCGGATGCACCTGCCAATTTGGAGGTTTCGCCTGACGGCAAAACCGTCTCCGGTACGGCTGAGCCGGGCAGCACCGTGACACTGAAAGATGCCGATGGCAACACCATCGGAACGGGCAAGGCTGGCAGCGACGGGAAATTTACTATCGATCTCGGCACGCCGCTCACCAACGGGGAGCAGATCACCGCCACCGCCACCGATCCGTCCGGCAATACCAGCCCGGGCGTTCAGGTCACGGCACCGGATTCAACCGCGCCGGCTGCCCCCGAGATTGTCACCGTCAATGATAACGTGGGCACCGAAGCGGGCCCGCTGAGCAACGGACAACGCACGGACGATGCACGCCCGACGTTCAGCGGCATCAGTGAAGCTGGCACCGTTATTACCTTCTATGACAACGGCAGGCCGATCGGCACCGCCACGGTCGATGCTACCGGGAAATGGAGCTTTACCCCGTCGACCAACCTGTCTGAAGGAAACCACGCCATTACCACCACCGCGACCGATGCGGCAGGCAATACCAGCCCGGCGTCCACGGCGGTGACCTTCGTGGTGGATACTGTCGCACCAGGTGCCCCGGCCATCACCGGTATGACCGATGACGTTGCGCCCAATACCGGCGTGCTCGGAAGCGGAAGCACCACTAACGATCCGCGCCCGCAGCTCACCGGCACGGCGGAAGCGGGCTCTACGGTCACCATCTATGATAACGGCATTGCCATTGGCACAGCGGTTGTAGGCAGCAACGGAAGCTGGAGCTTTACGCCGTCGGTTAACCTGAGCGAAGGCAGCCACCAGCTTACCGTACGCGCCACCGACATCGCCGGTAACACCGGTCCGGCCTCGCCGGCCTTTACCGTAACGGTGGATGTCACCACCCCGCCGGTGCCGACAGGATTTATCGTTAACGATGACACCGGAGGGCTGAAAGGCACGATTACCGCCGGGCAGTTTACCGACGAGTCGCAGCCCCGCCTGACGGGCCGAGGAGAACCAGGCAGCACGATTACGGTTTACGATAACGGCGTTGTGATTGGCAGCACAACGGTTCTGCCGAACGGTACCTGGAGCATCACGCCGACAACGCCGCTGGCAGAGGGTGCACATTCGATTACCCTGCGCGAAACCGATGCGGCAGGCAACCAGAGCGGCCTGTCTCAGCCGATCAACTTTACCGTCGATCTTACGCCGCCAGACATGCCGGAGGCGACGCTCAATTCGACAGGCACGCAAATCACCGGTACTGCCGAGCCGGGCAGTAAAATTGTCATCACCAACAACGCCGGGGTGCAAATCGGGACCGCCACTGCCGACAGCAACGGCAACTACGTCGCCAACCTGAACCCTGCACAAGTGAACGGCGAGATCATCTCCGTGGTCGCCTCCGATGCTGCAGGCAACCAGAGTTCACCGGCGCTGGTTAACGCAGCGGACATCACCGCGCCTGCCGCACCGGGTAACCTGGTGGTGGCGGAAGACGGGGCAAGCGTCAGCGGAACCGCCGAGCCAAACAGCACGATTATTATTAAAGCGCCGGACGGTACGATTATCGGCCAGGCCACCGCCGGTCCGGACGGCACCTTTACCATCCCGATTTCGCCAGCCCAGACCAACGGCGAAGCCCTTGAAGTGACGGCCACCGACGGCAGCGGCAACACCAGTCCGTCCGGCTTTGCCGACGCGCCAGACAGCACGCCACCGCTGGCACCGGAAAACGTGGTGATCTCTGCCGACGGCACCACGGTAACCGGTACAGCCGAGCCGGGCAGCACCGTCACCATTCGTGAAAATGGCGTTAAGGTCGGGGAAGCGGTCGCCGACGATCAGGGTAATTTCAGCGTTGATCTGATCCCGCCGAAAGCTAACGGCGAAGCCCTGACCGCAGATGCCACCGATACCGCCGGAAACACCGGCCCGACCGCGCCGTTTGACGCGCCGGACATCACCGCGGCACAAACCCCGGTCATCACAGGCGTGGAGGATGATGCGCTCGACGTCACCGGTCCTGTCAGCCAGAACGGTCTCACCAACGACAAAACCCCGACCATCAACGGAACGGGCGAGCCCGGCACGACGATCACCCTCTACAGCGGCACCACTGAAATCGGCACTGCGGTGGTTGGGCCTGACGGCCAGTGGTCCATCACGCTGGAAACGGATCTTCCCGACGGCGGGCACGTGCTGACGGCGACGGCGGTTGACGCCAACAATAACCTCAGCGGGACATCGAACACCTGGAGCATCACGGTGGATACCGCCGCGCCGGGCGCTCCAGCCATTACGCAGGTCATTGATGACGTACCGGGCCGCACGGGGCCGCTCGACAACAACCAAATCACCAACGACACGCTCCCGACGCTGAACGGTACCGGCGAGCCGGGCTCCACCGTGACGATCCGCCTGGACGGACAGGATATTGGTACTGCCATTGTGAACAACGGTGGCGCATGGACCTTCACGCCCACTACCGCATTAGGGAACGGGCAGCATACGTTCACCGTCGTCGCGAGCGATGCGGCCGGCAACACCAGCGCATCATCACCCGGCTTTACCTTTACCGTCGATACCACTCCGCCACCGGCAGCCACCCTTGACACCGTCTCCGATAACATCGGCACTGTGCAGGTTCCGCTTAACAGCGGGGATACTACCGATGACACGCTGCCGCAGCTGCAGGGAACCGCACCGGAAGGCACCACCATCACTATCTATGACGGGACCACCCTGCTCGGCACGGCCGTGCTTGACGGCAGCGGCGGCTGGAGCTTTACGCCAACCACGCCGCTGACGGACGGCCCGCATTCGCTGACGGTCCACGCGACGGATGAGGCGGGTAATACCACCATCTCGCCACCGTTTGAGCTGGCGATCGACACGACCGCGCCTGCAACGCCGGATATTCCTGAGATCACCGTGAACCCGGACGGCGCCACACCGGGGACGGCTCTGAATCCTGGGGAGACCACCCGCGATACCACACCAACCCTGAGCGGCTCGGGCACGCCGGGAGATACCGTAAGCATTTACGATGGCGCAACCAAAATAGGTGAAGCCGAGATCGATGGCGACGGTAACTGGAGCTGGACACCGGAAGATCCGCTCCCTGACGGCACCTACGATCTCTCCCTGACGGTGACCAATCAGGACAGCGCCGGGAACGAAAGCGCACCGTCCACGCCAGTGACCATTAGCATTGATACCGACGCGCCGGGCCAGCCGGGGATCCCGACGGTGACAGACAGCGTAAGCCAGATCACCGGGCCAGTGGACAACGGCGGAACCACCAACGATCCGCGCCCGGTACTGAGCGGCACCGGTACGCCGAATGACGTCATTACCATCTATGACCAGGTGGGTACAGGCGAGCCGCAGGCCGTGGGCAGCGTCACGGTGGACGGTAGCGGTAACTGGAGCTGGCGTCCTGAGAGCAACATTGGCGAAGGGACGCACCAATACACGGCGACCGCCACCGATGAAGCCGGCAATGAATCTCTGCCATCAACCGGTATCACGATAACGGTCGACACCCTCGCCCCGGATACCCCGCTCATCGGTTCCATTGGCGGCGCTCAGAATGGAGGCTCAACCAACGATAACACACCTGTCATTGGCGGAGGCGGCACGACCGGCGAAACGGTGATTATCTACAACAACGGCGTGGAAGTGGATCGCGTTGAGATCGCCAATGGCGAGTGGTCATACACCCTGCCGACACAAACCGATGGTCCGCTGAATATCACCGTCGCCGCGGTGGACGACGCGGGTAACCTGAGCCCGGTCAGCCCGGTCTTTAGCGTGACGGTCGATACGCAGGCACCGACCGTGCCGCAAATTGACGCCGTCTCTGACAGCCAACTGACTAACAGCGTGCTTTACACCCGCGACGGTACCCCAACCCTCACCGGGATTGGCGAGCCGGGTTCGAGCGTAACCGTTTCTGTTGATGGCACGCCGTCTCCGGTGGTCGTGGTGGTTCAGCCGAACGGGACATGGTCCTGGACAGCCGACCCCGCGCTTGCGGAAGGGCCGCACACCTTCTCGGTTGCCGCAAGTGACGCGGCGGGGAATACCTCCGCTAGCTCCGGCGATCTCAGCGTGACGGTGGATACGCTGCTTCCTGCAACGCCAACCAATATCACCATTGCCGCAGAGGGCACGCCGCTGACCGGTACGGCAGATGACGGAACCACGGTGACGGTGCGTGACGCCGGCGGCAATATCATCGGGACCGGGGTCGCGACGGGAGGCATCTTCTCCATCGCCCTCTCCCCGGCCCAACTGGATCCCGCGACGCTGACGCTGTCCGCCACGGACGCCGCAGGTAATGCAAGCCCGACAACCACCTTTGACGTACCGGACTCCCCGCTTATTCTGCCAGCGGTGCCGGTGATTACGGCAATCAACGATGACGCCGATCCCGTCACTGGCGATGTGAAAGATAAAACCACCAATGACACCACGCCTACCCTTACCGGCACCGCCGATCCGGGTAGCGTCATCACCATTTATCTGGATGGGGCGCTGGTTCCGCTGACCGAAATTGTTGCGGATACAGACGGCAACTGGAGCTACACGCCGCTACTGCCGCTCGCGGAAGGGCCGCACACCTTCGCCGTCACCGCCACAAACACCACCACCGGCGCGACCAGCGGGCAGTCGCCGATCGCGACTGTCACCGTCGACCTCACCGATCCGACCGCACCAGCCATCGGTGCGGTGACCGATGACGTAGGCCCGGTCATCGGCCCAATCGCTGACGGGCAGAGCACCAACGACAACCGTCCTACCCTGACCGGAACAGGCACGGCCGGGGACACCATTACGGTGTACGATGACGGCGACCCGCTGGGCACCGTTGTTGTCGGTCCGACCGGCACCTGGAGCTACACGCCGCCTGCGCTGGACGATGGCAGCCACACCCTGACCGTGACCGCCACCGACCCGGCAGGCAATGAGAGCGCCCCGTCGGCCGGGATCACCATCGTTGTCGACACCGTCTCTACCACGCCGGTGATTACCAGCGTGACGGATAACGCAGGCAATGCGGCAACGCCTGTCCCAAGCGGCGATCCAACCAACGACACTACGCCAACCCTGACCGGTAGCGCCGAGCCGAACAGCGTCGTCGCCATTTTTGATGGCGCTACGCAAATTGGTACGGTGGCAGCAGACGGCACCGGTGCCTGGACATTTACCCCTGAAACCGCCCTCGGCGAAGGGACGCATGACTTTACCGTCAGAGCGACGGATCCGCAGGGCAACGTCAGCCAGCCGTCCAACGCCTGGAGCGTCGAAATCGATCTGACTGCGCCACAGGTGCCGACGATCGTTACGGTCAGCGACAACGCCCCGGGAGGCGCAACCGGCCCGCTTACCGCCGGGCAGGTGACCAATGACACCACGCCAACCCTCAGCGGCACCGGCCAGGCGGGTACCATCATTCACGTGCTGAATAACGGCGTGGAGATTGGCACCACCACGGTCGACGGCAGCGGCAACTGGACCTTTACGCCGGATCCGGTACTGACTGACGGGACGTATAACCTGCGCGTTAACGCCAGCGATGATGTCGGAAACGTCTCCGCCAACTCGCCAGTGTTCGCCTTTACGGTGGATACCGCCGGGCCTGCGGCCCCGGTGGTTACCACGGTAATAGACGATGTCAGCCCGGGAACGGGAACCCTCGCCAGCGACGGCTCCACGAACGACACCCGTCCAACCTTCAACGGTACGGGGGAAGTGGGCGCAACGGTACACGTTATTGTCGATGATGTGGAAATTGGCACGGCGGTCGTCAACGCCCAGGGTAACTGGACCTTCACGCCGACCACTGAACTGGGCGAAGGGCCGCACGTTATTACCTTCAACGCCACCGATGCCGCAGGCAATACCGGGGTCACCTCACCACCGTTCAACCTGACGGTGGATACCTCGGTGCCCGAAGCACCGGTCTTTACCCCGGCCACTGACGATGCTGGTACCGTGCTGGGCCCGGTCGCCTCGGGACAAAGCACAGACGACACCACGCCAACGCTGAACGGCACCGCGGCGGCCAACGCGACCATCACCATTTATGAAAGTGGCCGTGAAGTGGGTACCGCCGTGGCGGACGCAAACGGCGTATGGAGCTTTACCACCGGTACGCTGGCAAACGGCAGCCACACCTGGACCGCCACGGTAACCGATGCCGCGGGCAACGTCAGCCCTGCCTCACCAGGCTTTACGCTGGTGGTAGATACGGCTGCGCCTGTCGCGCCGGTTATCACCCAGGCGATTGACGACGTTGGCACCATCACCGGGGCAATAGGTTCCGGCCAGACCACCAACGATCCTCTCCCGCGTCTGGTGGGGACCAGCGAGCCGCTGGCCACCGTGAATATTTATGAGGGCACCACGCTGGTGGGCACCGGTACTGCCGATGCCGATGGCAACTGGACCGTCGATATCACCGTGCCGCTGGACAGTGGGTCACACACCTTTACCGCAGAAGCAACGGATCAGGCGGGTAACACCAGCACGTCGTCCGCCGACTTCAGCCTGACCATTGACACCACACCGCCAGCGCTGCCGGTGCTGACCAGCATCACCGACGATGTCGGTAACGCCGCTGCGCCTGTCGCCAACGGCGGGTTAACCAACGACGCGCGGCCAACGCTCACCGGTACGGCAGAAGCCGGCGCGACGGTCACCATCTTTGATAATGGGGTACAGATTGGCACCGCAGTCGCCACCGGCGGCGCGTGGAGCTTTACGCCTTCCACCCCGCTGGCTGACGGGCCGCATAATCTGACCTTCTCCGCCACCGACGCGGTGGGCAACGCCAGCGCGCAGACCGGCGGTTACACCATTAATGTGGATGCCACCGCCCCTGTCGCACCGGCAATCACCTCGATTGAGGATGATGTGGGGACCGTCACCGGACCTGTTACTGGCACCAACCCAACCAACGACACCCGTCCGACCTTAAACGGTACGGCAGAAGCCAATGCCACCGTACGTATTTACGACGGCACGACGCTGGTGGGGACCGTCACTGCCGATGCCAACGGCAACTGGACGCTGCCGCAAACTAGCACCACGCTGACGGAAGGCGCGCATAACTTCACCGCAACCGCCACCGATGCCGCGGGCAATACCAGCGTGGCTTCACCGATTATCACGATTAACGTTGACCTGACGCCGCCACCAGCCCCAACCGGGCTGGCGGTGATCACCAACGGGACGCAGGTCACCGGTACAGCGGAAGCGGGAAGCACCGTCACCATCACCAGCAGCACCGGAACCGTGCTTGGAACGGCCGTCGCGGACGGTAGCGGAAGCTTCAGCGCCACCATCACCCCTGCACAGACCGCCGGTGAATCCCTGATCGTCTTTGCTACCGATAAGGCCGGTAACGCGGGTATCACTACCTCCGTGATTGCCCCGATCACCACAATCCCGAACGCGCCTGTTATCGCCAATATTGACGATAACGTTGGCACGGTGACGGGCAACCTGACCAACGGGAATACCACCGATGACACCACGCCAACCCTGAGCGGCACGGCGCAGCCGAACACGACCATCACCCTCTATAACAACGGGGTGCTGATGGGCACGGTCACCGCGAATGCCAGCGGCAACTGGAGCTTCACCACGCCGGTGCTGAGCGAAGGCCCGCATGCCTTCACCGCCACGGCGAGCAACGGCTCGGGCACCAGCCCGATTTCCACGTCAACCACCATCATTGTCGATCTCACTGCGCCAACGGCTCCAACCGGGACCTTCAACGCAGACGGCAGCGTACTGACCGGTAGCGCTGAAGCGGGCAGCACCGTCACCATCCGCCTGGCGGATAATTCAACGGTCACCGCCACGGCGGACAGCAACGGTTCCTGGAGCTACACCTTCCTCAATAAACAGACGGAAGGTCAGACGCTGCAAATCACCGCCACCGATGCGGCAGGCAACGTTTCGCTGCCCGGCTCAGCCCTTGCGCCGGTGGTGCCGCTCTCTGCCAGCACCAACGCTGAAGAACTGGCGCTCACGACCACCGCCACGGTGACCAACTCGCAGTACAGCGACTATGGTTTCCTGCTGGTAGGCGCCTTAGGTAACGTGCTGACGCTGCTCGGCAACGACACCGCGCAGGTAGGTTTCACCGTCGGCAACGGCGGCAGTGCGGATATTGCCGTGAACGCCAACGCCACGGGTGCCGTTCTTTCCCTGCTCAATACCCTTGAGCTGGTAGTACAGCGCTTCGACGCCGCCAACAACACCTGGACCACCGTGGTCGATACCGGGCAGCCGCAGTTCGCTGACCTGTTGACCCTCGGCGCGACGGGGGTGTCGCTGAACCTGACCGGGCTGGCGAATGGTCAGTATCGCGTCCTGAGCTACAACACTAACCTGCTGGCAACCGGCTCTTACACCAGCCTCGATGTGGCGGTGAAAGAGACCAGCGCAGGCACCGTGTCCGGCGAGACCAGCGTTGTCGGGAACGTCATCACTGACGTGGATCCAACCGCAGGCAGCGACAACGCCCCGGCGGGCACCACCGTCACTACGGTCACCAACGCCCAGGGCACCACCACCAGCGTTACGGCTGACGGCACGGTGATTCAGGGGCAATACGGCACGCTGACCATCAACCTGGACGGCAGCTATACCTATAACCTGACCAACACCAGCGCCGCCGTCATTGGCCGCACGGAGAACTTTACCTACACCATCACCCATAACGGCACCAGCGCCTCGGCAAATCTGGTTCTGTCGCTGGGCGAAGGCACTACCAGCAGCGGGATCGTGGCCGTGGACGATACCGCCTCGCTGACCTTCGACACCACCGTGGAGGCGATCAACAACGGCACCTCGTCGCAGGGCGGCTTTACCCTGGTGGGGATCAACCTTGGCAATACCCTGGGGCTGAACCTGCTGGACGATCTGGCCAACCCGATCATTTATAACGTGGAAGAAGGCACCACCCGCACCATGACCGTTCAGGCCTCCGTGGGCGGCGTCGCGCTGGCCTCGGTGTTCGACCTCTACATCTATAAGTTCAACAATGCGACGCAGACCTTCGAGCAGATGCGCGTTGAACCCGGCTGGCTGCGCGCGCCGCTGCTGGGCGGCACCTCCCCGCAGCTGACGTTGAACCTGCCCGCTGGCGAGTACCTGTTCCTGCTCAATACGGCGGCGGGGATCACCGCGCTGACGGCCTACACGCTGAACGTCTTGCAGGATCATGTCTACAGCGTGGCAAGCGTGAGCGAGAGCACGACCGGGGATGTGCTGGCGGATGATATTGCGCCAGCAGGTACCGTGGTCTCCGACGTTAACGGCGTAGCAGTGAACAGCAGCGGCCTGACGGAGATCACCGGCGAGTACGGTACGCTGCGGATCAACGCAGCCGGGGAGTACACTTACACCCTGGACAGCGGGGTCGGCGCTGACAGCATCAGCACGCCGGATACCTTCGTCTACACCATCACCGCGCCGAACGGCTCGAAAGACACGGCATCGCTGAACATCACCCCGACCGCGCAGCCAATGGACGCGGTGAACGATGTCAGCACGGCGATGGACGTGAACTCGGTGCACCGCACCGCCGCATACTCGGATACCACCGTCGGGTCGGCGAGCTGGAACGCCGCGCTGCTTGCCTCAACCCAGGGCAGCGGGAGCGGGACCTTCGTGGTGGATCCTAATACTGCACTGCATAACGTGGTTCTGTCGTTTAACGTCGCCTCGCTGCTGACCCTTACCGGGTTAACGGTCGACTGGACGCTGCCCAACGGCACCACCACCCTCAGATCCGGCTCATTTAACGGCGGGCTGCTGCTGGGCGGCAGGGCGACGATCAACCTGACGGGCCTCGATCTGGAAGCGGGAACCTATACGCTGAACTATACCGGCAGAATGGGACCGCTGGGGGTGGGAAATATCACCGTTACCCCAAGCGTCACCGGGACCAGCTACTCCCTGTCGCAGTTTGACGCCACGGGCACCCACACCGTTGACGGCAATATCTTCGACGGCACCGGCTCCGCGGGCGCGATGGACCAGCTGCATTCGGTGGATACCCGTCTCAGCATTACCGGCTACGACGGCGTAACCACCACGCTGGATCCTTACACCGGCAGCACGCAGGTAAACATCACGGGTCACTACGGCACGCTGGCGATTGCCGCAGACGGCAGTTACACCTACACACTCAACCCGGGGATATCGTTCTCTACCATCACCAGCAAGGAGGTCTTTAACTACACCCTGACCGACGCCAACGGCACCCGGGATACCGCCTCGCTGACCATCAATATGGCACCGAAATTTGTCAGTTCGGAACATAACGATGTGATTAGCGGCACGGCCTACGGCGACACGCTGATTTATCAGGTGTTGAACACTACGGCGGGTAACGCCACCGCAGGTAACAGCACGGGTGACCACTGGACGAACTTCTCCTTGTCGCAGGGAGACAAGATCGACATTGGCGATCTGCTGGTGGGCTGGAACGGTAGCGCGTCGACGCTGGGGAACTATGTCTCTGTTTCACAAAGCGGTACCAATACTGTGATCTCCATCGACCGTGACGGCACGGGAGCCGCCTACACTAAATCTACGCTCGTTACGCTGGACAACGTTCAGACCACCTACGACGAGCTTGTAAACCAGCAACACATCATTACCTGATAGCACCTGCAAGAAATGACCCGGGCGCGCACAGCGCCCGGGCATAAACAAAAAAGCAGTACTTTTTTATTAGGGACAAGACATGGGAAAGAAGATGCCTTACTGGTGGCTCTCGTGCTGCCTGATATCTGTGCCCGCTATCGCGGCAAACCCTGCGGCGATGATTAATACCGGATAATTAAGCGAAACGCAGGAACTCCCCTCTTTAAATGGCCGCGTGGCGCCCGTAGCCAGCAAAGCCGCCCCCGGCACGCTACAGCTGGATGAAGCCGTAAACCGCGCCGTGACCTGGCATCCGGCCATCAGTGAAGCCGTCGGCAAACTCTATCAGCAGAGCGAAAATGTGGACGTCGCCAAATCGAAATATTATCCGCAAATTAACGCCGGCATGGATAACGGCTATAGCCACGACGGCGACGATAATGGCTTTACCCCCTCGCTGGTGCTTTCTCTTTCGCAAATGCTTTACGACTTCGGCAAAGTCGCAAGCCAGGTGCGCGCCGAAAACGCGGGCGTCGCCCAGCAGCAGGCCAACGTGCTGGTGAGCATCGACACTATCGCCCACGATACCGCCATCGCTATGGTGCAGGTGCAGACCTGGCAGCAGATGGTCGAGACCGCTAAAGAACAGCTGGACGCCCTGACCTCCATCGGCACACTGACGAAGCTGCGTAATGACGAAGGCGCCACGTCGCTCTCTGACGTGGTGCAGACCGATGCCCGTATCGAAGGCGCGCGAGCGCAGCTGATGCAGTATCAGGCCAGCCTCGACAGCTCACGCGCCACGCTGATGAGCATGCTGGGCTGGGACGGCCTGAACGCGGTCAGCAATGAATTTCCGCAAAGTCTGGCCCGCAGCTGCGATATTGCCGAGCCGGACGATCGTCTGGTGCCCTCGGTATTAGCGGCCTGGGCGCAGGCCAACGTCGCGCAGGCCAATCTCGACTATGCCAACGCGCAGATGACCCCTACCGTCTCGCTGGAGCCGGAAGTCCGCCACTATCTTAACGACCGCTACTCAGGCAACGAAACGCGGGACCGCACCCAGTACTCCGCGTGGGTAAAAGTGCAGATGCCGCTCTATCAGGGCGGCGGCCTCACCGCCCGGCGTAACGCCGCCGGACACGCGGTGGAATCGGCCCAGTCCACCATTCAGCGCACCCGTCTTGAGGTGCGGCAAAAACTGCTGGAAGCGCGCAGCCAGGTGATGAGCCTGATGAGCACGCTTCAGATCCAGGGCCGCCAGGAAGCGCTCAGCGCCCGTACCCGCGAGCTGTATCAGCAGCAGTATCTCGATCTTGGTTCCCGCCCGCTGCTCGACGTGCTCAACGCCGAGCAGGAGGTGTATCAGGCGCGCTTTACCCAGCAGCAAACCGCCGGACAGCTCCGCCAGCTTCAGCTGAACTGTCTCTACCAAACCGGGCGCATACGTCAGGCGTTCGATCTTGAAAACCGCACCATCCAGACCGTGGAGATCCAGCCATGAAGCAACGCGATATTCCGCAGGGTGAAAACATGACGGATGAGGCGCTGGAGCAGTGGGCGCAGGCGTTTGGCTATGTGGCGACGCGCTATCGCGTTGCCTGCTCGCCAGGCTCGCTGATCGCGGGCGCGCCGTGGCTGAAAGGCAAACCGATGGTGCCCGCGCTGACGCAGCTCGCCCGTGAAGCCGGGCTGACGTTCCAGCTGCTGACGGCCGATCAGCACGCCATCAACAGCTGGCGTCTGCCGGTGGTGGTAGAGCTAAACGACGGTAAAATCGGCGTGATCGACAATTTCGACGGCGAGGATACGCTTGAGGTCAGCTTTTTCGACGACAACACGCATACCAACCGCCTGTCGATGAGCGCGATGCTGCCCGCCATCCGCCACGTCATCGCCCTGCGTCCGCTGGCGGCGCTGAAGGACAGCCGCGTGGACGCCTATATCTCAAAATACCGCCCGGACTGGCTCTACCGGCTGGTGATGCGCGACCTTCGCCCTTACAGCTGGGTGATGCTGGCGGCGCTGTTTATCAACGTGCTCTCCCTCTCCGGCATTGTCTTTTCCATGCAGGTGTATGACCGGGTGATCCCCGCCCAGTCCTACCCGACACTCTACGTACTGACTATTGGGGTACTGATCGCCACGCTGTTTGGTTTTGTGCTGCGCGTGGCGCGCGGGCACATTATGGATCTGCTGGGCAAACGCTCGGATATGCGCGTCTCGGATCGGGTCTTCGGCCACGCGCTGCGGCTACGCCACAGCGCCATTCCGCGCTCCACCGGCAGCTTTATCTCCCAGCTGCGCGAGCTGGAGCAGATCCGCGAGATGGTCACCTCCTCCACCATTTCCACCATCGTCGATCTGCCGTTCTTTATCCTGTTTGTGATTGTGCTGGCGATCATCGCCCCGCAGCTGGCGTGGATCGCCCCGGTGGCGGCGGTGATCATGGTCCTGCCTGGCCTGCTGCTGCAAAAGAAGCTGGCGGAGCTGGCGAAGCAGTCGGCGCATGAATCTACCCTGCGCAACGCGGTGCTGGTGGAGAGCGTGCAGGGGCTGGAGGACATCAAGCTGATGCAGGCGGAGAACCGCTTTTTGCAGCAGTGGAACAGCTATATCCAGATCACCGCCGAATCCGGCCTGCGCACCCGCGAACTGACGCAGAACCTGATCAGCTGGGGGATGACCATTCAGAGCCTGGTCTATGCCGGGGTGATCGTGGTGGGCGCGCCGATGGTGATCGACGGCACCTTAACCACCGGTTCGGTGGTGGCCGCCTCGATGCTCGCCTCACGGATGATCGCCCCGATGGCGACGCTGTGCGGCGTGCTGGCCCGCTGGCAGCAGGTGAAGGCGGCCAAAGAGGGACTGGACAGCATTATGCAACTGCCGACCGAGAACCAGCGCGAAGAGACGCCGATCCGCCAGGACGTGCTGCGCGGCCACTATCTTTTCGAGCAGGCGCAGTTCCGCTATCACCCGGAAGATCCGCGCATGGCGCTGCGCATTAACCGCCTGGAGATCAAAGCGGGCGAAAAAGTGGCGATCCTCGGGCGCAACGGCGCGGGCAAATCAACCCTGTTGCAGGCGATGGCGGGCGGGATGGATCTGGCGGGCGGTGAACTGCGGCTCGACAACCTCAGCCTGCCGCATCTGGACGTGGCTGACGTGCGGAGAAACGTCGGCTTTATGACCCAAAACGCCCGGCTGTTTTACGGCACCCTGCGCGAGAACATCACGCTCGGCATGCCGCGCGCCACCGATGAAGAGATCTTCGAGGTGCTGGAGATGTGCGGCGCGGCCAGCTTTGTGCAGAAGCTGCCAAAGGGGCTGGATTACCCGATTATGGAGAACGGCGTCGGGCTGTCCGGCGGGCAGCGGCAGTCTATTCTGCTGGCGCGGATGCTGCTGCGCGACCCGAATATCGTGCTGATGGATGAACCGACCGCCTCCCTTGATGAACATACCGAGCGGGAATTTATTCAACGTCTCGGGGCGTGGCTCGGCAACCGCACGCTGGTTGTCGCGACCCACCGCGTGCCGGTACTGGAGCTGGTGGAGCGCGTGGTAGTACTCAAAGATGGCATGCTGGTGATGGACGCGCCAAAAGCGCAGGCGCTGAACAACAGCCGTATGCAGCAACAGCAGCAGGCAACCGGACGGGAGTGGAACAATGAAAATCAATCAGCGTGACGTTGCCGCAGTAGAAGATCTGGATAACGCGCTCGACTCCGAAAGCGGTTATACCGGTGCCCGGCGCATCGTTTTCTTCTCCCTGCTGATGTTTGTGGTGCTCGGCGTCTGGGCGTGGTTCGGGGTGCTGGATGAAGTCTCAACCGGCACCGGAAAAGTGATCCCCAGTTCACGCGAGCAGGTATTGCAGTCGCTGGATGGGGGGATCCTCACCGAGCTGAACGTACACGAAGGGGATCAGGTGCAGGCCGGACAGGTGCTGGCGCGGCTGGATCCTACCCGCTCGGAATCTAACGTCGGCGAAAGCGCGGCGCGTTACCGCGCGTCGCTGGCCTCCAGCGTGCGCCTGTACGCCGAGGTGAACGATCTCCCGCTGAAATTCCCGCCTTCCCTGGCGAAATGGACCGACCTGACCGCCGCAGAAACGCGGCTTTACAACTCTCGCCGCGCCCAGCTGGAGGATACGCAGCGTGAACTTCGCTCCGCGTTAGCGCTCGCCAATAAAGAACTGGCGATCACTCAACGGCTGGTGAAAACCGGTGCCGCCAGCCACGTGGAAGTGCTGCGCCTGCAACGGCAGAAAAGCGACCTGGAGCTGAAGCTCACCGACGTGCGTTCCCAGTATTACGTGCAGGCCCGTGAAGCGCTGTCGAAGGCCAACGCCGAGGTGGATATGGTGTCAGCGATCCTGAAAGGCCGCGAGGATTCCGTTACCCGCCTGACGGTGAAGTCGCCGGTGCGCGGGATCGTGAAAAACATCAAGGTGACCACCATCGGCGGCGTCATACCGCCCAACGGCGAGTTAATGGAGATTGTGCCGGTGGACGATCACCTGCTGATTGAAACCCGTCTCTCGCCCCGGGATATCGCCTTTATCCATCCTAATCAGGAGGCGCTGGTGAAAATCACCGCCTACGATTACGCGATTTACGGCGGGCTGCACGGAGTGGTGGAGACCATTTCGCCGGACACCATTCAGGACGAAGCGAAGCCGGAGGTGTTCTACTACCGTGTATTCATTCGCACCAGCCAGGATTATCTGGTGAACAAGGCGGGCAGGCACTTTTCGATTGTGCCGGGGATGATTGCGACGGTGGATATTAAGACCGGGGAGAAAACGGTGCTGGATTATCTGATTAAGCCGTTTAACCGGGCGAAGGAGGCGCTGAGGGAGCGGTAGTCAAACGCCGGGTGGCGGCTTCGCCTTACCCGGCCTACACCGCCGTTCCGAGTGATGAGGATCCAACACACCTAACATGATCTCCATCACCAATCTGCTATAGTAGCCCAAATTCATTTTTCAGGAAGAAATCATGCGCCAACGAACCATTGTCTGCCCCATCATCCAGAATGACGGAGCCTACCTGCTATGTAAAATGGCCGACGATCGCGGTGTATTCCCCGGTCAGTGGGCACTCTGCGGTGGTGGAATGGAACCAGGCGAAACCATGGAACAGGCGCTGCGCCGTGAAGTCCGTGAGGAGCTGGGCGACGCGCTGGACATTATCGACGTCAAGCCCTGGGCTTTTCGCGATGACATCAGGGTCAAAACTTACGCCGATGGTACCACCGAGGAAATTTATATGATTTATCTGATCTTCGACTGCATCAGCGCCAATCGGGATGTTACGTTTAACGACGAGTTTCAGGAGATCGCCTGGGTTTATCCGGAATCGTTAAGAGAGCTGGATCTCAACGAGGCCACGCGCATTACCTTTGCGCAAAAGGGCCTTCTTTAATCGCCCACTGCCCCGGCGTTTTACCGGTCCACGTTCTGAAAACTTCAATAAATGCGCTGACGCTGCTGTATCCGCACGAGAGCGCAATCCACCCCACCGGCTTCCCCGCCGCCAGCCACTCCATCGCCTGCATGACGCGCGCCAGCTGGCGCCAGTTGACGAAGTTCATCCCCGTCTCCGCGCTAAACCGCCGGTTGAATGTACGTACGCTCATCCCGGCACGGCTGGCATGGCTTTCCACCGTCTGATTATCATCGACGGATTGCAGCAGTTTCCTGACCACATTTTTCAGCCGGGGATCGGTCGGTACGGGCAGATAAAAGCGGACCTGAGACGCCAGAGCCAACTCCTCCAGCAGCAGGATGAGCTTTCGGGGATCGTATTCACTCCCGGCAACGCTTAAACGGGAAAACAGTGCATCGGTAAAATCGTCCGACTCGAAAAGCGTGGCCTTTTCCGGAAGCCCTTCACAATGGGCAGGGTCAAGATAGACAGCGCAACCTTCAATCGCGCTTTCCGAAAAGGCAGCGTGCTGCTGACCAGGCGGGATCCAGCCGATATGTTTTGCGGGTACCACCGAACGCCCCAGCGGCGTCTCAATCACCAGCAGCCCCGCAGCAATGCGCCAGAGCTGGCCGGCATGATGGCTGTGCCACGGGGTGTGATAGCCGCCGGGATGAACAAGCCTCTCAGTTGTCAGCATGAATTTGACCGAAAATCGTTATTCTTCGACTTATTACAGAAACTACGCCTTATGCTGTCAAGGATAATAGCGGCTCAACATCACGAGGAGCTAACATGACCATCATTACATCCCTGATAAACCAGCCCGACAACACCGCGCAGCGCGAGCAAATGGCCTGTCTGTTAACCCGCTTATTCAATGGCAATGTAGATCCGGCAGAGGTGTTTACGCCCGATTACCAGCAGGTTACGGACGGTCACATGCTTGATTATCAGGGATTTATGAAACACCTGAACCATGTGCGTGCGCAGATCCGCGAGATTACGTTTACCGTGGAAGCGTTATGTTGCCATAACGAATGTGTGGCAGACCGGCACAGAGTGGCTGTGACATATCCGGATGGTCGCCAGGCAGAATTAGAGGTGTATATGTTTGCCACGCTGCGCGAGGGGAAAATTTGTCGGATCCATGAAGTCACACAGGCGCCAGACGGCGATGCATTTGACCGCACCCTCGCCCACGCCATGCAATAACCTTACCCTACACGGGAACAGCGCATAACGGCATCTGCCATTATGCGCATCCGCTTACAGGGAAATTTTCAGACGTCGAACCGCTTCTTTAAGCTGCTCATCCGTTGGGGTAACGAAAGACATGCGCAGCGTGGTGTGGTCCGGCTCGTTGCAGTAGAAGAACTCACCCGGCACAAACACGACGCCGTTGCTCAACGTTTTTTCCAGCCATTTCGTCGTATTGATGCCGTTATTCATTTTCGCCCACAGGAACATGCCGCCCTTTGGCTTGTGGAACGACATCACATCGCCTAGCTCCGCTTCCAGTTCACTGGCAAAGGTCTGGTATTTCTGGCGATAGGCTTCGCGGATCATTTTAATCTGATTCGCCAGACGACCGGTTTTCAGATATTCGTACGTCATCAGCTGCGACAGCGTGCTGGTGTGCAGATCGGTGGTTTGCTTGAGGTTCACCACCGCACGCTTCAGCCACTCCGGCACCAGCACCCAGCCCACGCGGGTGCCCGGCGCGAGGATTTTAGAGAAGGTGGAGGTGTACACCACGTTATCCTCATTGCCGATATCTTTGGCATGAGCAATCAGCGGGCGGAACGCTTCCTCGGTATAGTTGATTTCGCTGTACGGATCGTCTTCGATAATCACGAAGTCATAGCGCTTCGATAATTCCACCAGCTGTTTACGACGCGCCTCGGAGAGCGTCACGCCGCCCGGGTTACCAAAGGTTGGCACGATATAAACCGCTTTGATGGTTTTGGTTGCCACCAGCGCTTCAAGTTCATCTACTTTCATGCCGTCGCCGTCGGTGCCGACGGATTCAAAATTCGCCTGTGCCAGGCCAAAGACCTGCAACGCAGCGAGGTAGGTCGGACGCTCAACGACGACCGTATCGCCCGGGTTAATTAACGCACGCGCCAGCACGTCAAGCGACTGTTGAGAGCCGGATGTAATGACCACGTCATCGGCTTTACAGGCGATGCCGCGACCTTCACAGATGCGTTGGATCTCTTCGCGCAGCCCCGGGACGCCTTCCGTCAGGCCGTACTGGAACGCTTCGCCAAAATGCTGAGACAGCACGGCATCAGCGGCAATTTTTAAACCTTCATGATCGAACAGATCCGGGTTTGGAATACCGCCCCCCAGCGAAATCACGCCTGCCATTTTGCTATGTTTTAATAATTCACGGATGGCAGAGGATTGCAGGCCCTGCGCGCTGCTGGCGAGTTTGTTTGCAGACATTCTTTACTTACCTTCTTTTTTTATATTGTGCCCAATCTTAGCAGAATATGGGCAATAAATTCCGTTAGCTTAGGCAGCGGACGCAAATCCTGGCGCCACAATAAATGCACCGGCCTCGGCGCGGGCGTAAACGCTTCCAGAACCCGAACCAGCCTGCCGTTTGCCAGCTCTTCAGCCACCAGCACTTCCGGTTGCAGCAATAGTCCTGCCCCGGCTCGCGCCGCCATGCGTAAGCCGTAGCCGTCATTGCATCGTAAGACGGCATCACGCTTCCAGCGCACCTCGCCTTCCACACCGGGCAGCCGCCACTCGTTACGCGCCGTCCATACCGTGTGCGACAGACACAGGTGATCCACCAGATCGGCTGGCGTTTGCGGCGTACCGTGACGCGCCAGATATTCCGGCGCGGCGCAGATCGTCATGTTGTAGGGACAGAGATATTTCGCCACCAGATCCTCATTTCGGATCTCCCCGATGCGAATGGCCAGATCGACCCCTTCCTCCACCAGATCCACCATTCGGTTGGTGAGATCCAGTTCGATGCGCACTTGCGGGTAGCGCTGTAAAAACGTGGCCGTCAGAGGCGCGATAACGCAGCCGCCAAACGAGGTGGGTGCCGTCACGCGCAGGGTGCCGGCGGGCGTGGCTCGCAGACGTTCAACTGCGTTTTCAGCAATGGAGACCTGCTCCAGCACGCGCCTGGCCTCTTCGAAATAAACGCGTCCGGCGTCGGTCAGGCTCTGGCGTCGGGTGTTGCGTTCCAGTAGCCGCGTGCCGAGCTGCGATTCCAGCAGCGCAATATACTTCCCGACCATCACCGCCGACATCTCCAGCCGGGCCGCCGCGCCGGTGAAGCTGCCGCTTTCCACCACCGCGATGAACGTCTCCATCCCGCGAAGCTTATCCATATTCCAAACCTCTGGTTAGTAATCTTCTAACGTTAGCCCAGTTTATCTGAGTTTTTATTTATTAAAGAATGAAGACTCACAACATAAGGAGTCTGCTATGAAAATCGTCATTATTGGTGCCAGCGGTACGGTCGGTCGTGCAGTCACAGAAGAGTTAAGCCAACGCCACGAGACGATCCGCGTGGGTCGCACGCAGGGCGAGCATCAGGTGGATATCACCTCGCAGGCGAGCGTACAGGCGCTGTTCGAAAAGATCGGCCCGGTGGATGCGATTGTCTCCGCCAGCGGTGGGGTACACTTCGGCCCGCTCGCAACCATGACCGACGGCGAGTTCAACCGGGGCTTGCAGGATAAGCTACTGGGGCAGGTTCGTCTGGCGCTGACCGGCCAGCACTTCCTGAACGAAGGCGGCTCGATCACGCTGATAAGCGGGATTGTGGCGCACGAACCGATTGCTCAGGGCGTCAATGCCACCACCGTAAACGCGGCGCTGGAAGTGTTTGTGCGCGCCGCGGCCTGTGAACTACCGCGCGGGATCCGCATTAACCTGATCAGCCCGACGGTGCTGACGGAATCCGTCGAAGCATATGATGGCTTCTTCCCGGGCTTTGAAAGCGTTCCCGCTGCGACCGTTGCGCAGGCCTACCGCCGCAGCGTGGAAGGGGTACAGAGCGGGCGGGTATATAAAGTCGGCTATTAAGCCTTACGGGCGGCGATCAGCACCAGCATCGGGCGTTCCGCCTCTTCGGCCAGCGCGGGCCAGGCGTCAACCTGCGTCTGCGTTGGTCCCCACTCATTGACTTCGCTTATCGTCAATCCGGCCTTGATCAACGCGTTAAGCGTGGTACCCAGCGTGCGGTGGTATTTGATTACCCCCTCTGCCAGCCAGTTGCTGACGCGCTTGCCTTCGTCCTGATAATGGTTCACGCCCCAGAACCGCTCACCGTTGTCGTCGGTGAGCCAGCCCTGACGGGTGGCGCAGGTATAAATCGGGTGCTCCATCGAGAAGACCAGGCTGCCGCCGGGTCTAAGCGCACGCTGCACCCTGGCGAATAACGCGTCCAGTTCCGGCAGATAGTGCAGCGCCAGCGAGCTGTAGACCAGATCGAGGCTATTCGCTTTCAGCGCCAGAGATTCCAGATCGCTACGCTGATAGTGAATCCGATTGTCATCAGTCAGTTCAGCCGCGCGGGCGAGCATTTTTTCTGAAATATCAACACCCGTGACGTCAGACGCGCCCAGCTCGCGCGCTGCGCGACAGAACCATCCGTAGCCGCAGCCGAGATCGACAACCGCTTTACCGGTTAAATCTGGCAGCATTGCCTTGAGCGCGGGCCACTCCGGCGCGCCGTTCAGGCCCTGAACCGAGCGCGGAAGCTGGGCATAGCCTTCGAAAAACGCCGGATTGTCGTAGATGTTTTGTGCCATGGCAGATCCCTCTTTAAGAATGTGCATAGCAGTATACTGCATTGTCGGGTGGCGGCTTCGCCTTACCCGACCTACAAAATCTCCGAACCGTAGGCCGGGTAAGCGCAGCGCCACCCGGCACCACATTAGCCCACAGAGCCCCAGACCAGGTTCCCCTTGTGGAACGTCGCGGTACGCGGAGAGATACGCGCCACGGCCTCGGCGGAACAGGAGGCATCCACCAGCACGAAGCTGGCGTCGTCCTGCGCTTTAGGCCACACGCGTTCACCTTTGTCGTTCAGCGGCAGCACGTCGCCGGTGGCGATGCCCAGCGCCCGCGAAAGCGTCTGTTCGTTCGGGCGAATATAGAGCTGGGCGTAGAGGTTGGCTTTCTCCAGCATGTCCCCCAGACCGTACGGGGACCAGTGGTCAATCACGCTGTCGGTACCGGTCATGACAAACACGCCTTTTTCACGCAGCTGCTTCAGCGGCATGTGCAGGGTGCCAATTGGCACGGTGGAGGCGATGGTCACCTGCTGCGCCGCCATGCGGGTGGCGATCTCATCCACCTGCTGTTCGTTAAGCGTCGCCAGCGCGAAGGCGTGGCTGATGGTCAGCTTCCCCTTCAGCTCCGGCGTTTTCTCCACGGTTTCCACCATGTAGTTCACCGCCGCCACGCCCGCCGGGCTGGTTTCGTGCAGGTGAATATCCACCCCTTTGTCATAATCCAGCGCAATCTGGAACATGGTGTCGAGGGATTTCTCCATCGCGCCGTCGACGCTGGTTGGGTCCAGCCCGCCCACGTAGTGCGCCCCCGCCTGCATCGCCTCGCGCATCAGCTTTTCAGAATTCGACAGCAGCAGACCGTGCTGCGGGAAGGCAACGATTTCACAGTCAAAACCTGGGCTTCGGCGCGCCAGTACCGCCTGCAAATTTTCCAGGTTTTTCAGGCCGGAAACCGGCTCTATGTTGCAGTGGCTGCGGGCGATGGTGGACCCTTTGGACTGGATCAGGTCGATCAGCTTTTCGGCGCGTTCTTGCGTGTAAGGCTGTAATTCCGGCAGCAGCTTCTGCTCCAGGCGGATCATGTCCTGAATGGTGGTACCCGCCGGACGGTTCAGGGAGCGCCACGGGCCGCCATAGAAGGTTTTGTCCAGATGTATGTGCATGTCGCGCATCGCCGGGAGCATCAGCTTTTTGCCCGCGTCGAAGTGCGGCAGGGCCGCGTCGGCGTGGCTGTTGTTATCGCGCAGGGCGACGATTTTCCCGTCTTTGATCTCAAGCGTTTTCAGCTCGGTGCGGGTACTTGTCGCCACGCTGCCGTCGAAGTTAAACCCGGCTTCCAGCAGCACGTTGTCGAGATAGTAATGTTTTGCGGTGATGTTCATCGGTTTACCCGTCACGCAGGTTGCCTTAGCAGAATCGGCAGCATACGCGACGGAACCCGTGGCGCCAAACAGCGCGCAGGCGGTAACCATTTTACCGCTCTGGCTAATAAACTCGCGGCGGCTTTTATTCTCACTCATCTTATCTTCCTTCGTTAACAATGTGGGTACCCGTTTCACCGCGCAGCGCTGCGGGCAGGCAGTCCGGCGAGGTGATGATCACGCGCCTGCCGCCATGGCGTAAAAATTCCAGCGAAGCGACGATTTTCGGCAGCATGCTGCCCGCCGGGAAGTGGCCTTCATCCCTGTAGCGCGTCATCTGCGCCACGTTGACGGTATCCAGCGCCTGCTGGTTCGGCTTGCCGAAGTTCACGCACACTTTCTCCACGCCGGTGGTGATCACCAGCACGTCGGCGCCGATCTCGCGCGCCAGCAGCGCGGTGGAGAGATCTTTATCTATCACCGCGTCCACGCTCTGATAATCGCCCTGGTCACTGCGCACCACAGGAATGCCTCCGCCGCCCGCGCCGATCACCACAAATCCTTTCTGCGTCAGCGCCTTGATGGCATCCGCCTCGACGATGCGCCGCGGCTGCGGTGAAGCTACCACGCGGCGATAGCCCCGGCCTGAATCCTCGACAAAATGCCAGTCCGGATGCGCAAGTTGCAGTTCGTCGCGCTGCGCCTCGCTGAAGAACGCGCCGATGGGTTTCGTCGGGTGCGTAAAGCCAGGATCATTTTTATCCACCTCCACCTGCGTGACGACCGTAACCGCTTTTTGTTCCCCGCGCGCCGCCAGGCGGTTGTTGAGCGCCTGCTGGATCAGGTAGCCGATCCCACCCTGGGTATCTGCCACGCAGTTTGCCAGCGGGGTCAGCGGCAGCCCTTCCCGCTCGTGGGCGATCTCGGCGCGGCGCAGATCCAGCCCCACCTGAGGGCCATTGCCGTGGGTGAGCACGATGTCATAGTCCGAGGCCAGCATTTCGAGCACCGACTCAGCCACCGCTTTGACCGCCTGCGCCTGATGCTCAATCGACTGGCTGGCGTTGTCTTTGATAATGCTGTTGCCGCCGATGGCAACGACCATAAGCTCTTTCATTTTGTTTCCTTTAGAAGGTGCGTTCTGGCGCCCTCACCCTGGCCCTCTCCCACTGGGAGAGGGGGATTAACAGAGATATCGAGAACATGCTTCACCACAAACATCCCGCCCATCATCAGGTAGGCCGTGACGAACATCAGGGAACTGCCCTCGGCAAAGCCCACCACCGGCGCGTGGATCACGCCAAACAGCGCCAGCAGCGCGCCTCCTGCGGCGGCGACGGCCCCCCGTAGCGGTTTGTTGATGATGGCGAAGATGGCGATACAGCCCCAGAGCATGCTGGCGAGCGGCGCGCCGTTGCCGAGATGCATCAGGCCTTCGTAGTAGATCCCCTTGCTGTGCAGCACGTCGGTGCCAATTTTCGCCGCGCTGGTCCCCGCCGCGCTCATCACGCTGTTCATCATGGTCAGCGCCCAGTTGGCAATCCACGGGAACAGGCAGATGAAGATGACGGGCACCTCCACTTTCGGGGTTTCCCTCACCACCTGGTTGGCGGTGACGACGCCGATAAACACCAGAATCGGCACGATGGCGGTCATCGGTATGATGGCGAGCATAAAGGCCCCCAGCCCGAACAGCGGCACGATGAACATGGTCACGCCGGACGCCAGGGTGTAGCCGATGCTGGCGCCCATCGCTTTCCAGCCAGGATGGCCGACGTAGACCGTGACCGGGAACGGATTGCCCATCAGGCAGCCGAGCATGGAGGCCAGACCGTTCGCCAGCATTACCTTGCGGGTCGGGTATTCATCCCCCGCCGCATGGGCGCTTTCGATGTTCTCCAGGTCAAAGATGTAGTTCGCCAGCCCCAGCGGTACGGCGGACGCCAGATACGGCAGCGCATGCGGCAACCCCTGCATAAAGCTGTCCACATGCACTTCCGGCGGGTTAAAGCCGAAGGATGACATGGACGCTTTAATGGCATCCGGGCTTTGCAGTCCGGAGATCCACGCAAGCAGAGTACCGGCAATCAACAACAGCAGGCCGGTCGGGATGCGGGCGAAAATCGGCTTTTTACCGAACCAGTTAATGAAGATCAGCAGCAGGACGATAAACGACACGGTCGGCGCTTCGAACGCCTGCAACATCGGGTTCATCGCCAGCAGGAGCAGGCCAAGACCGGACAGGCACGACAGCAGCACGGTACGCGGGATCATCTTGCGGATGGTTTCCCCCAGGAAGGAACCGCCCGCGAGGATCATCGCTTCCACAAAGCACCACACCAGGCCAATCTGAATCGCGAAATCCGCATCGCCGGTTTGCTGGTAAACCGGCATTAAGACCAGGAAGGTCACGGTAAAAATCGACGGCGCGCTCGGGCCGGACGGCAGCGCGGTGACGTCCGTTCGTCCGGTGGCGCGCGCCATTTGCAGGCCAAACCACGTATAGCAAAGACTCGCCACCAGCACCGCCAGCCCGAAGGCTGGCGCGATGCGTCCATAAACAATCTCCTTCGGGATGCCGACGACAAAAATGAGCAACCCCATCATGGTCAGCAAATTGGTCAGGTTGTTGGTCATCAACCCGAAATAAGCTGCCCAGTCACCTCTTTTCCACTCCAGTTTCATGTTTTTCATGGATGCATACCTTATAGAACGTAGCGATCGCGGAAGGTTAACAGCGCCTTTTCAAAACAGCTAAACGGCGGGTGAACGATGCCCGCCCCAATCATGCCGATACCGGCGTCCTTATGGGCAATGGCGGTATTAATGACCGGCAGAATGCCGCTGCCCGCGACCTTCGTGATGTCGATGGCGGACGGGATGCCCATAAACGACAGCAGCGGAATGGTGACGTTCGGGTTTTCGCCGAGAGTGATTTCGCGCATCTGGCGGGAGAAATCGATGGCTTCCTCCACCGTGCCGCCCACCAGCGCCACAATTGCCGGTGCCGTCGCCATCGCAAAGCCGCCGATGCCGTAGGTTTCGGTGATGGCGCTGTCGCCGATATCCAGCCCGGAGTCTTCCGGCTTATAGCCCGCGAACATCGGGCCGATCACCTGCTGCGCCGGGCCGGTGAACCACTGCCCCGGCAGGCCGGAAACGCGCAGGCCGAACTCGTAGCCGTTGCGCGCCATGGTGGTGACGACGGTGCTGTACTCAATGCCGTGGGCGGCATCCAGCGCGGCCTTACACATTGCCATCCACGTCGGACCGGAGAAGTAGTCGCTGCTGGCGACAAACTCGAACACTTCACGCTGCTGCGTCACCGGATAGCCCGCCTGGATCAGCCCCGGCGTCAGCGCCTGGATAAGCAGCGTGGTGCCCGCGTTGTTGCGGTTGTGGCACTCGTCGCCCATGTGCAACGCCTGGGCCAGCATCAGGCGCAGGTCGATTTCGCCGATAATCTTCATCGCGTCGCGCAGCATTGGGCCGAGCACGTCGCGCATCCAGTTCAGGCGGTCGATCACGCTCTGATCGTTGGCCCCCATGCGCAGGATCTTCGCCATCTGCTCGCTGAGGTTGGTGAAGGCGCGGTTGCCGTAGGTTTTGTTCTCAACGATCTGCATAAACATCGACGCGGAGGTGACGCCCGCCATAGAGCCCACACAGTCGTGCTCGTGGCACGGCGAGAAGGTGATCTTCCCTGAAGCCGCCAGCCTTGCGGCGTCCTCCAGATCCGTCGCCAGCCCTTCAAACACCAGCGCGCCGGTAACCGCGCCCTTCATCGCCCCGCACATGTTTTCCCAGGTAACAGGCGGACCGGCATGCAGAATGGTGGTGCGGGTCATGCCCGGCACCACGTTGATGGCCTGGTCATAGCCCACCAGCACCGGATGGGACTGAATAATGCGCTCAAGGGCAATGTTGTTCGCGGCGGCAATTTTCTCCGCCAGCGGTTTTTCCGCCAGCCGGTCCAGCGCGTCCACCACCTGCATATTGCCCTGCCCCGGCGGCGTCCAGTCGAGCTGGGTCACGGGAACGTGCTGTTTTTTGAGGTCGTCGCTGAACATCGCAATCCCGACGTTAATCACGTTCAGCGGCTGGTTGAATAAGGTCGTCATTATGCTCTCTCCCCTTTGCAGACAAATTCGCGTGCCAGTAATCCGGTATTGGTGCTGCTGCTGGCCCAGATGACGCCTGCGTCGGTCAGCAGCTGGCACTGCTGGGCCAGCGACTGCGGATCCTGATCGGTGCCGAGCACGTAGCCGAGAATTTCCAGCGGACGGTTGTCGGCTTTCGCGATTGCCTGTGCCTCTTTGATCGCCTCGATCATCACCCCCACCGGATCCTCGTGTGCGCCAAAGCCCAGCACGAAGTCCATCACGATGACGCCCACCTGCGGATCGCGCGCCTCCTGTAGCAGGCGGCTGATGCGGTTGGTCGGGTCGATCATCGGGTGTGGTTTGCCGTTGGTGAAATCGTCGTCACCGAAATCAAGGAAGGTGTGGGCCTGGCTGACGCTGATGTCCTTCAGACGCCTGGCCGGATCCGGCTGGATGTTGCTGTAAACATCGTCAAACTTCTCCAGCGCGGCAAACATCGCTTCGTCGCACAGGGTGCCGCCGCAGAACAGGCCGCGAATGTACTTCTGCCGCGGCGTCAGGCGGGCGCGCACCTCTTCGATCAGCGGCCAATTGAGCGGATGTAAATTCAGAGAGTCTTTTTTAATGCCGGTAAGCAGCACCGCTTTCAGGGCCGCCTCTTTGGTGCCACGAGCAAACTGCAAGCCGTCTTCATCGGCTGGCGGTTCGTTGCGGCCCAGGAAGCACACAACCACAGGCTTGCGGCAGGCGCGTGCCCGGGCCAGCACCTTCTCTGCCACCACGGGTGCAGGCGGTTTGGAGATGAGCGCTATCACCCGGGTCGCGTCGTCCGCCTCCAGCATGTCGATGGCGTCGAGCATCATCAGGCCGCCAATCTTCTCGCTGAGATCGCGCCCGCCGGTGCCGATCAGCTGCGACACGCCGCCGCCGAACTCGTGAATGCGCACGCTCAGCTCCTGGCTACCGGTGCCGGAGGCGCCAACGATGCCAATCGGCCCGCGACGTACCGCGTTGGCAAAGCACAGCCCCGCGCCGTTGATAATGGCGGTGCCGCAGTCCGGCCCCATCATTAGCAATCCTTTGTCATGCGCCAGCTGCTTCAGCGCCAGCTCGTCGTCGAGCGACACATTATCGGAAAACAGCATCACGTTGAGATCGTTTTCCAGCGCCTGGCGCGCTTCGCGGGCGGCGAAGGTGCCGTTGACGGATATCACCGCAAGGTTGCTGTCCGGACGATGGGTTTTGGCGCTGGCAATCGTCGCGTAGCGTGCTTCATGGGAGCCAGCGCTCTCTTTACGCGTGAATAACGCTTCAATGGCGGCAAGGGTTTCCTCATTCGCCGCGTCGCCTTTAATAACGATCATCAGGTCGCCGTTTTTCGCGTCCGCTAATTCCGGCGTTAATAGCCCGAGGTTTTTTAATACCCCTTTGTTCATTTCCGTCGCCATCGCCACAAACGCCTGCTCGATGCCCGGCAATTTATTGGCTTTGGTGGAAACCGACATTAAGGAAACCGAATCGAAATACGTATTCTTTTTTATGACGATTTTGGTTGGCATTATTTTCACCTGTTTAAGATAAAAGGGGGCCGCCGTCGTGCTAAATGCACGTCGGTAACAATGCGTTTTTTGATTCACGGCCAGCCAGGGGAAGGCTGACCGAATGCGCTATGCGCCTGCCGCCAGCAGCAGGTCTGCGATCGCGTTGAAGCCTTTTTCCCGCGCCAGTTCGAGCGGGGTTTTGCCGTATTTATCAGTCATGTGCGGATTCGCGCCGTGATCCAGCAGCAGCTTCACAATTTCCTGCTGCTTTGCGCCGCCGTCGTTTAACACGATGGCCTCCAGCAGCGGCGTCCAGCCGACAAAATTGGTGTGGTTGACGTTAATGTCGGTTTTTTCCAGCAGCTCGCGCACGATTTCAACGTGCCCTTTTTCACTGGCAGGGGTAATGCCCACGCCGCCAAAGCGCGTCAGACGGTCGAGATCCGGATCCGCCGGAAGGACAATGCGCAGCAGGGTTAAATCATTGGTCAGGCAGCCGATCAGGAAGGGGTTAAAACAGGTCTGGTCCTGTTTATCAATATCCGCCCCGGCGGCAATTAAAAATTCCACACAGGCGTAATGCTTTTTCAGGCTGGCAATAATAATGGCGGTTCTTTTCTGGCGGTTGGTCGCGTTAATATCCACGCCTTTTTCCAGGCAGGCTTTTAGCGCGTCGATATTACCCTCTTCTGCCGCCAGCAAAAATTCTGTAACCAGTGCAGTTGCAGACATATTCAGACTCCCTATGTTTCACTTCTGATGACCTGAGAATAGCAACAGCCTGGTCATAAAAGAATCCGCTTAAAAATGATTCATCGACACGCAATTCATTGTTGAGTTAAATTCAACAGTCCGGCAAAAACGTGCGTCTGTGCAACCTTTTTCTTATGGTTTACCGCTTTTACGCGCCTCGGGCTGCATTATCCTTATGAATGAAAAAGCCTTACACAGCGCGGCTCTACGTAAAAACCCAGAACTGTGACCGACATCAACTATGATGTAACGCCGGTGTTAAAATATGTTCAAAACTGATGGTAACCAGGAGCCATAATATGAATTCCATCTTTACCGAAGAGAATTTGCTGGCCTTCACCACCGCGGCACGTTTTGGCAGTTTTAGCAAAGCGGCTGCCGAGCTGGGCGTGACCACTTCCGCCATCAGTTACACCATCAAACGTATGGAGACCGGGCTGGACGTGGTGCTGTTTGTACGCAACACGCGCAGCATTGAGCTGACCGAATCCGGTTTTTATTTTTATCGTAAAGCGACCGACCTGCTGAATGACTTTCATGCCATCAAGCGCGGGATTGATACCATTTCGCAGGGCATTGAGACGCGGGTGCGCATCTGCATTAATCAGCTTTTGTATACGCCACGCCATACCGCGCGTTTGCTCCAGGTGCTGAAAAAACAGTTTCCTACCTGCCAAATCACGGTGACGACCGAGGTGTATAACGGCGTCTGGGATTCCATCATTAATAATCAGGCCAACATCGCCATTGGCGCGCCGGATACGCTGCTGGATGGCGGAGGCATCGATTACACCGAGATAGGCGCGATCCGCTGGGTATTTGCCATCGCGCCCACGCATCCGCTGGCGTTCGCCCCGGAGCCCATTTCCGAAAGTCAGCTGCGTCTGTATCCCAATATCATGGTCGAGGACACCGCGCATACCATCAACAAGAAGGTCGGCTGGCTGCTTCACGGTCAGGAGGCGATTCTGGTACCGGACTTTAACACCAAGTGTCAGTGTCAGATCCTGGGGGAGGGTATTGGATTTTTACCGGAGTATATGACGCGTGAGGCGATGGAGGACGGGCTGCTGGTAAAGCGGCGAATCAATAATCCGCGCCAGGACTCGCGCATGCTGCTCGCCACGCAGCATGCGGCGACCGGTCAGGTCACGCGCTGGATCAAACAGCAGTTTGGCCCCGAGGGCGCGCTGACCCGGATCTACAGTGATCTATTGTGGCGTACCTAGCTTTTCGTCTGAACCCAAAACGCGTGGATAAGACCCGGGAAGTAACCCAGGATGGTCAGAAGGATGTTCAGGATAAACGCCCAGCCCAGTCCCTTGCCAAGCAGCACGCCCAGCGGCGGGAGAATAATCGTAAAAACAACGCGCCAAAAACCCATAAATAACTCCGTGCAAGCTAACCAATTGAAAATTATAAAAGACACTTCTCTAAGCGTAGCCAGTTTACGGGTAACTGCCATTCGTCTCTCGCGCTTTTACCTGCCTTTACCCTCTTTACACTGGCTGAAACCCTGCCTTAAATGCTCTACTGTTCTGAAATTGACCGTAAGGAAACACAATGTCTCTTCCTCTTATTTCGCCGCAGCAGGCAAACGCGCTTATTGCTGAAGGCGCCAAACTTATCGATATTCGCGACCCCGACGAGTATGCCCGCGAGCATATTCCAGTGGCGCACTCCATTCCGCTGGATTCGTTACCCGGCGGGCTTAACGCAGCGCCGGGAGAAACGGTGATTTTCCACTGTCAGTCTGGCGCAAGAACCGCAAACAATGATGCTCGTCTTGCCCGGGCAGCGTCCCCTGCGAACGCCTTTGTGGTTGAGGGAGGCATTCAGGGCTGGAAGCAGGCCGGGCTGCTGACCGTTGAAGATAAATCGCAGCCGCTTCCGCTGATGCGTCAGGTGCAGATCGCCGCCGGGCTGCTGATTCTCTGCGGCGTGGTGCTGGGTTACAGCGTCTCCAGCGGCTTTTTCCTGCTAAGCGGTTTTGTGGGCGCCGGGCTGCTGTTCGCCGGAGTGACAGGTTTTTGCGGTATGGCGCGCCTGCTGAAAGTGATGCCGTGGAACCGACGTACCTGATAAGGGGTATCTGAAAGATTAGGCTGTACCCCGCCCCGGACGTGGGCTATGGTGAAGATCGTGACAATGATGAGGAGGTGCTATGTTTTCTGTCGGTGATTATGTCCAACCGCGTCAGGGCGGTCCGAAACTGAAAGTGCTCGAAGTGAATGGTGAAAACATTGTGGCCGTGCAGGCCAGCAATGAGCAGGGCGAGAAATATCACCTGAAAGCGGCGGACGTAGTTCTGTACTCCGAAGAAGGTGACTTTGGCGTCTGCTAAGTCAATAATCGGGCGGAATACACCGCCCGAATAATCATCAGATCAGGAAATCGTCCAGCGATTTACCGTTTGCCAGTGCGTTCGCAATTGGCTTTGGCGTACGTCCCTGACCGGTCCACGTTTTCTCTTCACCGTTCGCGTCGATGAAACGATATTTCGCCGCACGCGCTTTACGTTTTTTAGCCGGCTGGCCCGCATGAGCCAGTTCTCCGCCTAACAGATCGCTCGGGGAAATACCGTCTGCCTTCATCAGTTCCAGCAGAGCATTAATTTTATCCTGCTGTTCAGCGCGCTGGCGCTCTAATTCAGCCTGCTCGCTGCGTTTTTCTTCTGTGACAATCCGAACTTTTTCCAGCACTTCTTCCAGAACATCCATGGATAATTCACGCGCCAGCGCCCGGAGGGTACGGATATTATTAAGATTCTGTAACGTTAAAGCCATAATAATGAGAAACCTTTCTTCGTGTGTATAACATAAATCAGGCAACAGAATAATTGATTTTTGTTCTGATATCTACCCACTCTGTCGTTTTGACATTATTGTAAATGTTTTAGAATATCCCGTTAATATAACCCCGAATTACCTGTCAGTTTTAATGCGTAATATTCCGTCCTGCACCTGGTCAAAAATCCCTGTTTAATGCCGTTCAAAAAACCGCCCGGCATCCTCCGAATAACAAACGTTATACGCTTGCTCAGATAAGCTAATAGTTTGATTTCGTTTAATAAAACGGTGAGTGGGAAAGAAAATAACGACTCGCACAAAAAACAGCCAACTTTAGAGAATTTTATGGACAAAGCGCCCATAAATAAAAATTAATCACTACTTGTTAGTTAAAAGCCAGAGGGATACGCTATACACTCAAAACAAACCAACCTAAAGCACTAAACGCCGCAGGTAAAAACGCCACTTTTTTGTCCTGTTCGAGGAGTTCAGACATGTTCTCACCGCAGTCTCGCCTGCGCCATGCGGTAGCGGATACGTTCGCGATGGTCGTTTACTGTTCCGTCGTAAACATGCTGATTGAAATTTTCCTGTCCGGAATGACCTTTGAGCAGTCCCTCTCATCGCGCCTGGTGGCCATTCCGGTGAATATCATGATTGCCTGGCCGTACGGAATGTATCGCGATGCGGTGATGCGTTTCGCCCGGCGTATTAGCCCGGCAGGTTGGGTAAAAAACCTGGCGGACGTGCTGGCCTACGTGACGTTCCAGTCCCCGGTGTATGTGGTTATTTTGCTGACGGTGGGCGCAGACTGGCATCAAATCGCCGCCGCGGTAAGTTCAAATATCGTGGTATCTATGCTGATGGGTGCGGTGTACGGTTACTTCCTTGACTACTGCCGCCGCCTGTTTAAAGTCAGCCCTTATAGTCAGGCAAAAGCGTAAGATAAGGCGACTGGCTCATGCCAGTCGCTGAGTTATTGTACGTCGCCAAACAGCCCTTTCAGGAAACGCTCCAGCGCCATACGCGAGCTGAAACCGTGCGGAATACCATAATGTTCATGCGTCTCGCCGCCTAAATAGAGCGGAAATTGCTGATAATGATCGCAGGTTTTAATATCCGAGGCGGGCTCAGCAAATGACAGGCTTCTGTCTTTGAGTGTCGGGTGAATAATGAGAGCAGTACGCCCCATTCTTGCTTCACGGTTGACGTAAACATAATTCTCACCACGGCGATATCCGTACGCTTTTGATGTTACCTCATCCATGGTGAACCCTTCTTTTTCAAGAACGCGCGCCACCTCATCGGGTCGTAAATACATATCTTTTCCTCATTATCATACCTGCCGGGCAACCTTACAGTATTCAGCATTAGCAGGGCTTTCAGAATATTCCATAAACTGCCCGATAAGCCGTGACTCGCTTCAGATATTACATTTCTGGACTAAACTAAACGGGAACACAAATTATGGAGGATCGTATGTTTAACAGACCGAACCGAAACGATATTAACGACGACACCCAGGATATTCGTAACGATGTCAGGCTATTAGGGGACAGGCTGGTAGCGGTATTGAAATCCTGGGGCTCTGACGCGAAGGACGAAGCAGATGCCGCGAAACGTAAGGCTCAGTCTCTGCTGCGTGAAACGCGCGCAAGGATGAATGGCCGCTCACGTACTACTCAGGCGGCCTGCGATATGGCCAGCTGCGCCACCACCTTCGTACGTGAAAAACCGCTGTGTACGCTGGGAACGGTCGCGGCAGTCGGGATTTTTGTCGGCGCCCTGCTTAGCCTGCGTAAGTAAGCACGCGTTCTCAGCCCCGGCAGCCTCAGGCGCCGGGGCTTTTCTTTGCCTGAAAGCCTGAAAAACCCGCGCAGTTCGCCCTGCCCCGCCAGGCTCATCATTGGGGCCTTATCAATCTGAATTTCCCATATCTTGTGTGGTTGAAAGTTATCTCAACTACATCTAGTATTCCCTTTAGCAAGACAGACACAACATGACGCGTTTACTCGCGCCGTTCTCTCATTCTAAATGGAAATACGAATCATGAGCATTATTATTTACACTCGTAACGATTGTGTTCAGTGCCACGCCACGAAACGGGCGATGGAGAGCCGCGGCGTGGCATTTGAGATGGTCAATATAGATCAGGTGCCTGACGCGGCAGACACCCTGCGGGCGCAGGGTTTCCGTCAGCTTCCGGTTGTGGTTGCCGGCGACACCAGCTGGTCTGGCTTTCGTCCGGACATGATCAACCGCCTTGCCGCTCAGGGCGTCAGTGCATGAGCAGGCTGGTCTACTTTTCCAGCAGCTCGGAAAACACGCTTCGGTTTATGGAGCGTCTCGGGCTGCCCGCGATTCGCATTCCGCTGAACGAGCGGGAGCGTATTCAGGTAGACGAACCCTACATTCTGGTAGTGCCCAGCTATGGCGGTGGCGGCACCGCGGGGGCTGTGCCTCGTCAGGTGATCCGCTTTCTGAACGATCCCCATAACCGGCAGCTGATTCGCGGCGTGATCGCGGCAGGCAATCGTAACTTCGGCGAGGCCTTTGCCCGCGCCGGGGATGTCATCTCTCAAAAATGCGGCGTGCCGTATCTCTATCGTTTTGAACTGATGGGGACACAGCAGGACGTAGAGAACGTGCGTAAAGGAGTGAACGAATTTTGGCAACGACAACCGCAGAGCGCGTGATTCAGGCGACGCCGGATTACCATGCATTAAACGCCATGCTAAACCTCTATGACCGGGAGGGGCGCATTCAGTTTGGCAAAGATCGTGAGGCGGTGGACGCCTTTTTTGCCGCTCATGTACGCCCGAACAGCGTCGTCTTTGGCAGCCAGCAGGAACGTCTCGACTGGCTGGTAAAAGAGGGTTATTACGAAGAGCGCGTCCTGACCCGCTACGACCGCGCCTTCGCGGTGGCATTGTTTGAACGGGCGCACGCCAGCGGTTTTCGCTTCCAGACGTTTCTCGGCGCGTGGAAGTATTACACCAGCTACACCCTGAAAACCTTCGACGGCAAACGCTATTTAGAAAGCTTTGAAGATCGGGTGGTGATGGTAGCCCTGACGCTGGCGCAGGGCGATGAAGCCCTGGCCGAAAGACTGACGGAGGAGATCCTCTCCGGTCGCTTCCAGCCCGCCACGCCAACGTTCCTTAACTGCGGCAAAGCCCAGCGCGGCGAGCTGGTCTCCTGCTTCCTGCTGCGTATTGAAGACAATATGGAGTCGATTGGCCGTGCGGTAAATTCGGCGCTACAGCTGTCGAAACGCGGCGGCGGCGTGGCATTTCTGCTTTCGAACCTGCGGGAAGCGGGCGCGCCGATCAAGCGCATCGAAAACCAGTCCTCCGGCGTCATCCCGGTGATGAAGATGCTGGAAGATGCTTTCTCATACGCTAACCAGCTTGGCGCACGTCAGGGCGCGGGCGCGGTTTATCTGCACGCGCATCATCCGGACATTCTGCGTTTTCTGGATACCAAACGTGAAAACGCCGACGAAAAGATCCGCATTAAAACCCTGTCGCTCGGCGTGGTGATCCCGGATATCACGTTTAAGCTGGCCAAAGAAAATGCCGACATGGCGCTTTTCTCGCCGTATGACGTCGAGCGTATCTACGGCAAAGCCTTTGGCGATGTGGCCATCAGCGAACTGTATGACGAACTGGTGACGGACGAGCGCATTCGTAAGAAATACATTAACGCCCGCGACTTTTTCCAGACGCTTGCCGAAATTCAGTTTGAGTCCGGGTACCCGTACATCATGTACGAGGATACGGTGAACCGCGCCAACCCGATTGCCGGGCGCATCAACATGAGCAATCTGTGCTCGGAGATTTTGCAGGTCAACAGCGCGTCCAGTTACGACGAGAACCTCGACTACGCGGATATCGGCAAAGATATCTCCTGCAATCTCGGTTCGCTGAATATTGCCCACACCATGGATTCCCCCGATTTTGGCCGCACGGTAGAGACCGCCATTCGCGGGCTGACGGCGGTATCGGACATGAGCCACATCCGCAGCGTACCGTCCATTGAGGCGGGCAACGCCGCGTCGCATGCCATCGGCCTTGGGCAGATGAACCTGCACGGCTATCTGGCGCGGGAGGGTATCGCCTACGGCAGCCCGGAAGGGCTGGATTTCACCAACCTTTATTTCTATACCATCACCTGGCATGCGCTGCATACCTCGATGATGCTGGCGCGCGAACGCAACCAGCGGTTCGCAGGCTTTGAGCAGTCCCGCTACGCCAGCGGAGAGTATTTCAGCCAGTATCTGGAAGGCGACTGGCAGCCGAAAACCGAAAAAGTACGCGCGCTTTTCGACCGCGCCGGCATCACCCTGCCGACGCGTGAGATGTGGCAACAGCTGCGTGAGGATGTGATGCACTACGGCATCTATAACCAGAACCTTCAGGCGGTTCCGCCAACCGGTTCCATTTCCTATATAAATCATGCCACGTCGAGCATCCATCCGATCGTGTCGAAGATTGAAATCCGCAAGGAAGGCAAAACCGGACGCGTCTACTACCCTGCCCCGTTTATGACTAACGAGAATCTGGCTCTGTACCAGGACGCCTATGAGATCGGCCCGGAAAAGATCATTGATACCTACGCCGAGGCGACCAGACATGTGGACCAGGGGCTGTCGCTGACGCTCTTCTTCCCGGACACCGCCACCACGCGGGATATCAATAAAGCGCAGATCTACGCCTGGAAGAGAGGCATCAAAACGCTGTACTACATTCGCCTGCGCCAGCTCGCGCTGGAAGGTACCGAAATTGAAGGCTGCGTGTCCTGCGCGCTGTAAGGAGAAAGGATGAAACTGTCACGCGTAAGTGCCGTTAACTGGAACAAAATTCAGGATGATAAAGACCTGGAGGTCTGGAACCGCCTGACCAGCAACTTCTGGCTGCCGGAAAAGGTGCCGCTCTCCAACGATATTCCGGCCTGGCAAACCCTGAGCCATGCCGAGCAGCAGCTGACAATCCGCGTCTTTACCGGCCTGACACTGCTGGACACCATTCAGAATACCGTGGGTGCGCCCGCGCTGATGAGTGATGCGCTGACCCCGCACGAAGAGGCGGTAATGTCGAATATCAGCTTTATGGAGGCGGTCCATGCCCGCTCTTACAGCTCGATTTTCTCCACCCTGTGCCAGACCAGAGACGTGGACGCGGCCTACGCCTGGAGCGAAGAGAGCGCGTCATTGCAGCGCAAGGCAGATCTGGTGCTGGAATATTACCGGGCCGACGAGCCGCTAAAGAAGAAGATCGCCAGCGTGTTCCTGGAATCTTTTCTCTTCTATTCCGGCTTCTGGCTGCCCATGTACTGGTCGAGCCGGGGCAAGCTCACCAATACCGCCGATTTGATTCGCCTCATCATCCGCGATGAAGCGGTACACGGGTATTACATCGGCTATAAGTACCAGAAAGGACTGGAGAAAGTCACCCCGGAAAAACGCGAGGAACTCAAAGGTTTTGCCCTCGATTTACTAATTGATCTGTATGACAACGAGCTGAGCTATACCGAGGAGCTGTACGCCGGAACGGGCTGGGAAGAGGACGTAAAAGCCTTCCTCTGCTACAACGCCAACAAGGCGCTGATGAACCTGGGCTACGAAGCGTTATTCCCACCGGAAATGGCGGAAGTGAACCCGGCGATCCTCGCGGCGCTGTCGCCCAACGCCGATGAAAACCACGACTTCTTTTCCGGGTCCGGCTCGTCGTACGTGATGGGTAAAGCGGTGGAGACGCAAGACGAGGACTGGGATTTTTAATGAATGAATTAACGTTCATTAATTAACTCTACATTTCATTATTTTCAGCCGAATATTCCACTACGTACTACACTGTAATTTCTCCTTCATATTCGCCTGAATCACACCGATTCAGGCGAAATTCTCCCATGCAGTAGCAAAAAATTGAGAAAAATTCAAAGCGCCCTCAGCCCTTTATTCATGGGAAATTCAGCCGTTTCGCTTGCGGTAAAATTCCGACCTCAGGCAGGTCCAGGGTTGTCTCAGATTCTGAGTATGTTAGGGTAATGCCAGTTAACTATTTACCATGGTAATCATATCGACATAAACAAATAACAGGACACTCTCTATTGCATGGCAATTAAATTAGAAGTGAAAAATCTTTATAAAGTATTTGGCGAGCACCCGCAGCGTGCTTTCAAATATATTGAGAAAGGCCTTTCGAAAGAGCAAATTCTGGAAAAAACCGGGCTATCGCTTGGCGTTAAAGACGCCAGTCTGGCCATTGAAGAAGGCGAGATTTTTGTCATCATGGGATTATCCGGTTCGGGTAAATCCACTATGGTTCGCCTTCTCAATCGCCTGATTGAACCCACCCGCGGACAGGTGCTGATTGACGGCGTTGATATCGCCAGAATATCAGACGCGGAACTCCGCGAGGTGCGCAGAAAGAAAATTGCGATGGTGTTTCAGTCATTTGCACTGATGCCGCACATGACGGTACTCGATAATACCGCCTTTGGCATGGAGTTAGCCGGCACGCCCGCTCAGGAACGTCAGGAAAAAGCCCTTGATGCACTGCGTCAGGTCGGGCTGGAAAATTATGCTCATGCGTATCCGGATGAGCTCTCTGGCGGTATGCGTCAGCGCGTGGGATTAGCGCGCGCATTAGCGATTAATCCGGATATTTTATTAATGGACGAAGCCTTCTCGGCGCTCGATCCATTAATTCGCACCGAGATG
>ENA-UOYX01000002-UOYX01000002.1-food-metagenome-genome-assembly--contig:-NODE-2-length-125810-cov-26.937426_pt1 | contig 125810 bp, 109 predicted proteins | sample MGYA00249880_ERZ772718 | MGnify/ENA primary metagenome ERZ772718 (study PRJEB29005, sample SAMN08379458) | food metagenome | isolation source: cheese spiked with Escherichia coli O157 | study: EMG... | reverse complement strand
TGTTAATCATGGGAGTTGCCGTATTCAAAACGGGCGTGATTGATGATCCATCATTTTTCAATCATTCCTTTGTTGATGTTGACTAATAGTAAAAAGGAGATGGGTGATTTTAAAAATAATTTCATTATTAAATGTTTGGGCTGGTTTTCAGTTATTGCTTTGACCTATCTTAATTTGATTGGTTTGCCAGATCAAATTGCCAACTTTATACCTCATAATCTTGGACTATCTCATCTTATTTCTGGTTTTCTTATTTTGGGAGTTCTCTTTTTATTAATTTGGACAATCGTAGAACTTTATCGAGGAAATAAAAAAATGATGGCTTGCTAAAATTGATTTAACTCTATTTTAAAATAGAGTTTTTCTTTATATTCAGTAAGGTGTGATTTAAATTAAAATATGAAATGTGCTATAATGTAAGAAAATGATTAATGGAGATTGTGTATTTGACTAAAAATTCAATTGAATTTAAACTAGAAAATCCAGAAGATGCAAGTCTACTTTTTGGGGTACAAGATAAATATTTGAAGTTAGTTGAATCTCAACTAGGGGTTGAGATTAATTATCGTGGCGAAACGGTTCAAATCGTTTCTGAGGATGAATTGACAAGGGAGCGAGCTCGTAAAGCCCTCCAAGCTCTGCAGGTACTAGTAGGTCGAGGAGTTCCAGTACATGCGTCAGATGTCATTATTGCAATAAAGATGGTTTTAAATGATGATATTGAAAATTTCACTGCACTTTATGAAGTTGAACTGACGAAAGATGCAGCTGGAAAGTCAATTCGACTAAAAAATCTGATTCAAAAAACTTATGTTGATTCTGTCAAACATCATGATATTGTTTTTGGAATTGGACCAGCTGGAACAGGGAAAACGTTTTTAGCTGTTGTGATGGCTGTTCAAGCATTACGTAATGGTCAGGTGAAACGAATTATTTTGACAAGACCAGCTGTAGAAGCTGGTGAAAGTCTTGGGTTCTTACCAGGTGATTTGCAAGAAAAGGTTGATCCTTATTTACGACCAGTTTATGATGCCCTTTTCCAAATTTTAGGAAAGACGGCAACTGAACGAATGATGGAACGAGGAATTATTGAAATTGCTCCGCTTGCTTACATGCGCGGTCGTACGCTTGATGATGCCTTCGTCATTTTGGATGAAGCACAGAATACAACAACGATGCAGATGAAAATGTTTTTGACTCGACTCGGCTTTAATTCTAAAATGATTGTTAATGGAGATATTTCACAAATTGACTTACCTAATAAAGTAAAATCAGGTTTGATTGATGCCAAAGATAAATTAAGTCATGTGAAATCAATTGATTTTGTTTATTTCATGGCAAAAGATGTCGTTCGACATCCAGTTGTTGCTGAAATTATCAAAGCCTATGGTGATGAATAGTTTGGGACTTTTGTTAATGTCAGATTGATCAAATTTCTAGATAAGAAGGAAACAATAATGGCCGAAGGTTATGTCATGGATTTGCGCAAAAAAATTGGGCATGTCCCAATGGTAATTGCATGTGCAAGCTTGATTATTTATGATGAAAATCGTGGAATTTTACTTCAAAAACGGGCAGATAATGGGAAATGGTGTTATCATGGTGGGTCAGTTGAACCGAATGAAAAGGTTGAAGAAGCAGCGAAACGTGAACTCTATGAAGAAGTTGGCTTAAAAGCTGGAAAAATTAATTTGTACACTGTCGCTTCTGGGACAGAACAACACTTTTTCTATCCTAATGGGGATGAAGTTCATATTGTTGATACTGTTTTTACTTGTAATGATTTTTCTGGAGAGATTCTTTTAGAAGAATCAGAGGTCCTTGACTGTCAATGGTTTGCCTTTGATAATCTGCCAGAAGATATATTAATTGCCACAAGAGGTCCCATTTTGTCCTTTTGTAAGGAAATGTTGCAAAAAAAGGCTGACAGAAAGTAATTGTTGATTGTAAGTAACAGATTGAATGAGAAATTCTCTGACAGTTCTGTCTGTCATTAAGATTTACTGACAGAATAATAGAAATAGCTAGAATATTGAGCTACTTAGGGCTATTTTATGAATTATTGTCAGTAATTAAATAAGGAAAAAAATGTACGTAGAATTAGTTGATGAAACAGGCCAAGTGCCAAGTGAGATTATTGAACAAACCAAAGAAGTTTTAGCTTTTGCTGCTAAAAAACTGAACTTGAAAGAATCAACAGAAATGTCAGTAACTTTTGTTGATAATGCTCGTTCACATGAGTTGAATTTGCAATATCGCGAAACTGACCGACCAACCGATGTTATCTCATTAGAATACAAACCTGATGAATCAGAATTTTTCTTTGATGAAGATATGGAATTACCAGAGGAATTGTTGGAAGAAATGGATCCATTTATTGGTGAATTGTTTATTTCAATAGATAAGGCTGCTGAACAGGCTGCTGATTATGGTCACTCGATTGAACGTGAATATGGTTGGTTAGCTGTTCATGGCTTTTTGCATATCAATGGTTATGACCACTACACACCAGAAGAAGAGTCAGAAATGTTTGGTTTGCAAGAGGAGATTTTGACTGCCTATGGACTCACAAGATAAAGATGTAAAACTCTTTAAGAAAAAGGATTTTAATAATGGTAAAAGACCTGTTCAAGAGGATAGGGCCCGTTGGAAAAATCCTAATTTACTTTCGAGTTTAGACTTTGCACTGTCTGGAATTTGGACAGCTTTTAAAGAAGAACGTAACATGCGTAAACATGCTTTGGCAGCCTTTTTAGCCATTGTTTTCGGTCTCGTTTTTCAAATTTCAGAATTTGAATGGCTCTTTTTGTTGTTGTCAATTTTTCTAGTTTTTATGGCAGAACTTTTTAATTCTGCTATCGAAAATGTGGTGGATTTAGCATCAGATTACCAATTTTATATGCGTGCAAAACGAGCCAAAGATATGGCAGCTGGGGCAGTTTTAGTTATTTCGGGATTTGCATTGATTGTTGGTCTGATTGTATTTTTACCTAAAATTTGGCATCTTTTCTTTTAGAGGATAAGCGGAAATGGATAGAAAAAATGATTTTCTAAAAATATTGAAAAAGAACTCCGAATTGATGTTCATTTTGGATGAAGTTTCTGTTTTAAATTTGCCTAATTATTATCTAGCCGCAGGAAGTGTCTTTCAAACGGTTTGGAATTATTCTGACGGAAATAATTTAATGACAGGAATTCACGATATTGATATTGTGTACTTTGATAAAGAGATTTCTGCTGACAGCTCTGCTAAAAATGATAAAAAGTTAGAAAAAGTTTTATCTGAAAAATTTCCCTATCAATTTGATATTCATAATGAAGCATACATGCATCTTTGGCATAATGGAAATAAAGTACCGTATAAAAACACAGAAAATGCGATTGAGCGTTGGATTGCTACGGTTCATGCTGTAGGCATAAGTGGTAATTCAAGCAATATTGAAATTTTTGCTCCGTACGGCTTAGAAGATATTTTTACTAAAACAATTCGGCCAATTTATCATGTCGATAATAATCGAATACTTTATGAAAATAAGGTTGCTAGGTGGCAAGAAAGATTTAGTAATTTAAAGATTATTGAATGGTCAGATGAAATAAAGAATTTATAAAAAGCTGAAAGGCTTTTTTATTTGATTTAATGATTAACGGCAGAGAGAAAAGCTCCTTATTTCATGAACACCAGCTTCTTTTAGAATTTGTGATGCGTGATATAAGGTGGTACCTGTTGTATAAATATCGTCAATTAATATAACTTTTGTAGGGACTTTTAGCCCTTTTTTTAATCGAAAAGGATTTGGACTTTCCAATCGTTCTTTTCGATTAAGGCTAGATTGTTTGACCGAATTCTCTTTTTCAAGAAGTTCAATAAAATTATCTTGTTGAAGAAAAGCAGTCACTTGATTGAAACCACGTTCCTCTAATCTTTTTGGTGAAATAGGAATTGGAACCAAAGGAGATTTTTGGGAAATATTTTTAAAATAGGGCTCAAAAATTTGGTATAATCGATAATCTCCAACAAATTTATACTGACTAAAATAATCTTTCATTGCTTGATTGTAGTGAAAAATTGCCTGATGTCTGATTTTGTATCCTCTTTTTTCCCAATTTTGACAATCAGTACAGATCTCATGGACATTTGGCTTACAGCAGCAAGGACAGTGAGCTTCAGGGATCTTTTCAAAATTTTTTTGACATTTAGAACATAAAAGATTTTGAGGACTTTTGAGTAGGAAAAGTTCACTAAATAGAAAGTTTTGAGCAATATTTCTTGAACAAAGCAAACACTTTATCATGAAAAACCTCCCAGTTGATTCATTTTTTTGATTTCTCTAACTGCCTGACACATTGCTTTGGATTTTCCGTAATGAAAAAAACTAACTAAGCCTGTTGGACGTTCAGGACTACGACCCACACGTCCAGCCATTTGTATCAGTGCGGATTTAGTGAAGTTTGGGTGCTCACTGTTGATGACAAAAACATCAACATTTGGAAAAGTGACTCCCCGTTCAAGAATTGATGTCGCTATTAAAATAGTAATTTCTTTATTTCTAAAAGCTTTAACAATTTCCAATCTATCTTTTGTTGTTGAAGCAACGGAAGCAATTTTTTCTTTAGGAAATTTCAATTGTAGTTGTTTTGCAAATTCTTGTCCAAATTCAATTTCAGCAGCAAAAATAAGAAGAGGAAAGCCACTATTTCTTTGCTCAATTAATTTCTTATCAAATTTATTTTTCCAAAAAAATTTAGGCACCACTAAAGGGAAATTGTGAAAACGACGCGGGAGAAACAAAGGATAGAGTTTTTGCTTTTTTATATCTTTTTCAAGTTTGTCAGTAGAAGTTGCGGTCAAATATATTAAATTTCCTTCTATTTTTCTTGCTTTTTCTGCCGCAACATAAAGCATTTCATTATCTCTAAAGGGAAAGGCATCAACTTCATCAATAATCAGCAAATCAAAAGCTTCCTTGAAACGTAAAAGCTGATGACTGGTCATTATTATTAATGGAGCTCGGAAATAGCTGTCGCCATCATGATATAAGAGTGGAATCTTACAGGAAAAATCACGTGATAATCGCTGATGAAGTTCAAGACAAACATCAATTCTTGGACTAGCTAGACCAACAACCCCACCGCTTTCTAAAATTTGCTCAATGACTTGATAAATCATTTCAGTTTTTCCAGCTCCAGTCACAGCTTGGACAATTATTTGCTGATGAGAATTAATTTCCTGACAAAGGGCATTTGAAATTGATTTTTGATTCTCTGTCAGTTTTCCAGACCAGTTTATATATGATTTCTTTGGGAAATTCTTTTGTGGCAGAAAGTACAAGAAATCATCGGAGCGGACTCGACCTAATTGAATACAACTTGGACAGTAAAATACACCAATTGGAAGTTTGACAGAATTTTTTATATGAACAGTCCCACAACGGTTGCATTTTATTTTATTGGAAGAAATTGAAGTCATTCCCAAAATTGGATTCACCTTCGTTTCTAACAAAAAATTACTAAAAATTTTACTGACAGAAATCTTGTCAGTATTTTTTATAAGTTGCAAAATATCATTTTTTAATAATAAACGGCCAAATAACTTTTCTTGATTAGTGCTCATACTATTCTATACGAAAATGCTGTTAAAATGTAACAAAATTTGTTAAAATCAGTAGCATGACTATCACTATAAAAACTGATTTTATCAATGAAGAGGAAATCAAAAAATCACGATTTATTTGCCATTTGAAAAGAATTTCATCTGAAGAAGAAGCGCGTGATTTTATTGCGAAAATCAAAAAAGAACACTGGAAAGCCAATCATAACTGCTCGGCCTATACATTAGGTGACCGTCAAGAAATTCAACGAACAAGTGATGATGGAGAGCCGTCAGGGACTGCTGGTGTTCCGATGCTTGAAATTTTAAAGAAAAAAGAAATAATCAATGTTTGTGCCGTTGTTACTCGGTATTTTGGTGGAATAAAATTAGGTGCTGGTGGTTTAATTCGTGCTTATGCGGGCAGTGTAAATCATGCCATCGAAGCTGTTGGTTTAGTTGAATTTATCAATCAACGTGAGCTTATTTTAAACCTTGATTACAGCCTCTATGACAGCTTACAGCGCTTTTTAATTGACCAAAAAATCAAAATTTCGGATAGTGAGTTTTTGTCGGATATCAAAGTAAAATGTTTTATTGACGAAGAAAAGGTTGACGAAGTCATGAATTTACTGACAGAAACTTTTAATGGAAAAATAATCATGAAAAAAGGGGACAGTCAACAAGTAGAAGTTGAATTCCTGTCATAAAATATTGATTTTAAAAAGGGAGAATTCCCTTTTTATTTATATCATAACTGATAAAGGTTTCTGTTTAAGTTAAATCAGTTAAAATACTAAAAGAACAACAATCGAAAACCTATTTTCTTAAGAAAGGAGAAAAATGACAAAAAAATTAGCACAGCTTTTATTTTTCATTTATATATTAGGACTGGTTTGGCTGGTATTATTTAAACTTTCTTTTCATCCATTTGCTTTTCTTGAAATGACGAATACAAGAAGTCTTAATCTGACACCTTTAGCCATGTCCGGTGGTCGTCGCGAGGTTTTATTTAATATTCTAGCTTTTATTCCTTTTGGTATTTTATTGACTATGAATGCACCAAAAATCTCCTTTTTAAATAAATTGGCAATTTCCATTTTATTAAGTTTTTCATTTGAAAGTCTACAATATCTTCTTGCCATTGGTGCAACGGATATTACTGACCTCATCACTAACTCACTTGGAGCCTTACTTGGAATAAGTTTCTATTATTTACTCATAAAAGTCTTTTCAAAAGCAAAAGTCGACCTTATTTTGACAATTTCTTTTACGATTTTGCTCATTTTTACGATAATCTTTATCAGGCAAAGCATAGTTCTAGGCACAGTGAGAGTGTAAAAAGTATGTTAGAATAGATGAGAAGATTATTTTAGAAGAGGAGACCTATGAAAATATTCAGAGGCTCATTTATTGTTAGTTTAATTGCCCTAATTATCGCATTTGTTTATGCCGGGTGGAATGGACTTTTTATTACGCTTATTCTTGCTGTTCTAGAAATTTCCTTATCTATGGATAACGCTATTGTGAATGCACGTATTCTCGAACGAATGAGTTTTGCATGGCAAAAAGCTTTCTTAACCTTAGGGGTTTTGATTGCCGTTCTTGGAATGCGTTTGATTTTTCCACTCTTGATTGTTGGAGTGTCAGCCCAAATTGACCCTATCAGTGCTTTAAAATTAGCTTTAGAAAAGGGAAATCCCAATACAGTAGGAACCTATGGTTATATTTTGCACCATGCTCATCCACAAATCGCAGCTTTCGGTGGAATGTTTCTATTGATGCTAGCCTTAGGATTTTTCTTTGATGAACGGGCACATACTTGGCTTAAAATACCAGAGAAAATCCTTCAAAAAATTGGAAATTTTCCGGCAGCAAATGCAATTATTTCCATTATTTTGCTTTTAATCACATCGGAATTTATTGCTAAAGATGCTCACGCTGTTTTATTTGCTGGAATTTTAGGAATCCTAACTTTCATGCTTGTTGACGGTTTTGGAGAAACGATGAGTCATAGCAAAGCTGCAAACACAACAAGTAGTGTGGTTGCGACTGGTAAGGCTGGACTTGCTTTATTCTTATATTTGGAAGTAATAGATGCTTCATTTAGTTTTGATGGGGTAATAGGTGCCTTTGCAATTACAGCAGACCCGATTATTATTCTTTTAGGATTAGGTGTGATTGGAGCAATGTTTGTAAGAAGTCTAACGCTTTATCTTGTTCAAAAAGGAACATTGAATGACCTTGTATATCTTGAACACGGAGCACATTGGGCCATTCTCACGCTTGCATTTTTAATTTTAGCAAGTATCAAATGGGAGATTGGTGAGGTTGTTACAGGACTTCTAGGAGCTGTATTTATTATTCTTTCTTTTATTTCGAGTGTGATTTATAATCGAAATCATTAAAAAGATGACGCAAGTCATCTTTTTATTTTTAGAAAAAAAGTTTAAGACACAATATATTGTGTTTTTTGTGATAAAATATAGATATTAAATACTATATATAGGTTTGGTTATGATAATGAAACTTAGCATTTTACATATAAATAATACTCATCTCACTCTTGATAAGGATTTTTCTTTAATTAATAAAATCAAAGAAGAAAATAAAAAAAGAGTCATAGAAACTTTAGTTTTAGGAGATGGAAATAGCATTTTTAATAACATTGAGCACAAAAATGATGAGCAAGACCTCCTGAATACCGTTCCTTTTGATGCGACGACATTGGGAAGTCATCAATTTGATGAGGGTTCAAAAGGAATAGTGGAAAATCTAAATAAAATAAATTTTCCAATTTTAGCCGCTAATGTTAATTTTGAAGATGATAAACTTTTAAATCCTTTAGTAAAAGAAGGAAAATTTATTCCTTATCTCCTTAAAAATACAACATCAGGTAAGAAAATAGGAATATTTGGTTTGACAACAATGGATATTGTTTATCGCTCACATCCGAGTGCGGAGACTATCTTTTTTAACCCTTTTGATAAGGCAGATTTCATAGTTAAAATATTAAAGAACCTTGGAGTTGATGTTATTATTTTATTAAGTCAACTTGGAGAAGAAATGAACCAAATGTTAGCTCAACAATTTTTAGAAATTGATATTATTATCGATAAACCCGTAGGGACATCAGGAAAAAAAGTTGAAAAATGCGGAAATACACTCATTATTCAATCTGAAACTGATAACTATTCTCTTATAGAATCTGAAATCAATATTGATGACGAAGGCAATTTACTTTTTATTCAAGAAAATAATTATGTTTGAAAATGATAGATAAACCAGAAAATTGATACCAAATAAGACAGAAGTAAGGTCATCAGTTTATTTTGCCTTGACAAAATGGGAAAATAGAGCTAGAATTTATAGGTAGCGACTCGAAGATAGTGAAAGTTCGAGAACAATAATGGCTTAACTTAAAACTGTAATGAACACAAATAAAGTAAAAAATAAAGGTGGAACCGTGCATTTGCACCCTTTGTCTCTTTTCGGATTTTTTCGAGGATTGATGAGTGTGTGAATTGCGGTTTTTTGAATTTCGGAGGAAAATAATGGCAAATAAAAAACTAGCATTTCAAGATATTATCTTGACCCTACAAGGCTTTTGGTCTAAACAAGGGGCAAACTTGATGCAAGCTTATGATAATGAAGTAGGAGCAGGAACAATGAGCCCTTACACTTTCTTGCGTTCAAACGGACCTGAACCTTGGGGAGCCGCCTATGTGCAACCTTCACGTCGTCCTGCTGACGGTCGTTATGGTGAAAACCCAAATCGGTTGTTCCAACACCACCAATTCCAAGTTGTATTAAAACCATCTCCAAAAAATATCCAAGAACTTTATCTTCAAAGTTTAGCTGAACTTGGAATTGATGCTTTAGAGCATGATATCCGCTTTGTTGAAGATAACTGGGAAAATCCTTCAATGGGATGTGCCGGTATTGGATGGGAAGTTTGGATTGATGGGCAAGAATGTACTCAATTTACTTATTTCCAACAAGTCGGAGGAATTGAAGTTGATTCCGTAACTTCAGAAATCACTTATGGTTTGGAACGTATTGCGACAGTTATTCAAGAGGTTGATTCTGTTTATGACCTTGAATGGGGGAATGGCGTAGCTTACGGAGATATTTTCAAAGAGCCTGAATACGAACATTCTAAATTTGCCTTTGAAGAATCAAACCAAGAGCTTTTACTTAAACTTTTTGGAGAATATGAACAAGAAGCGCTTGATTTATTAGATAAAGGCTTGGTTCACCCAGCTTATGATTATATTTTGAAATCTTCACATACCTTCAATTTACTTGATGCACGTGGAGCAGTTTCTGTAACTGAGCGTGCAGGCTATATGCATAGAGTTCGTACAATGGCACGTAAGGTAGCAAAAACTTTTATTGAAGAACGTGCAAAACTTGGTTTCCCGCTCTTAAAAGACGAAGCTTTACGTGAAAAATACCTTGGTAAAAAAGGAAAATATACTAAGATTGTAGAAGGAGAAGAAAAATAATGACAAATTACTTACTTGAAATTGGTTTGGAAGAAATTCCAGCACATTTGGTGACTCCTTCAATCAATCAATTAGCCGAAAGAATGGAAACTTTTCTTAAAGAAAATCGTTTAGAATTTGATAAAATTATTAAATTTTCAACTCCACGTCGTTTAGCAATTATTGTTGAAGGTTTGGCAGAAGCGTCAGAAGCGATTGATGAAGAAGTTAAAGGTCCATCTGCTAAAATTGCTAAAGATGCGCAAGGAAATTGGTCAAAAGCGATTCAAGGTTTCTCAAGAGGACAAGGAGCTACTCCAGATGATTTAATCCTTAAGGGTGATTATTATTATGCTAAAAAACATATTGACGGAGTAAAAGCAGAAGAAATTCTGTCTAAAGTTGGCGATGAAGTCATCGCAAAAATGACATTCTCAACTTATATGAAATGGGGAAATAATGATTTTCTCTTTGTTCGTCCGATTCAATGGATTGTTTCACTTCTAGAAGATAAAGTTGTTGCTTTTGATTTATTGGACGTAACAGCAAATCGTTTTTCACGAGGCCATCGTTTCTTGGCAAATGTTGAGGTTGAACTCAAAAATGCAAATGATTATGCTAGCAAAATGCCAGAAAACTTTGTTTTAGTTGATGCTGAACATCGTAAAGCAGAAATTTCAGCTCAAATTTTGGCTCTTGCGTCTGAAAATAAATGGCAAGTTACTTTGCATAAAGATTTATTAGAAGAAGTAAATAATATTGTTGAATATCCAACTGCCTTTGTTGGTTCATTTGATCCCAAATATCTTTCTGTTCCAGCAGAAGTTTTAGTGACATCAATGCGTGATAATCAACGTTATTTTGAAGTTTATAACCAAGAAGGTCAACTCGCACCAAACTTTATCTCTGTCCGTAATGGGAACGCTGAAAATATTGAAAATGTAGTGCTCGGAAATGAAAAAGTTTTGGTTGCTCGTCTTGAAGATGCAGAGTTTTTCTGGAAAGAAGACCAAAAACTTAAAATTGAAGATTTGGTCGCTAAACTTGCTAAAGTAACTTTCCATGCTAAAATTGGTTCAATTACTGAACACATGGCGCGAACAAAAGAAATAGCCGCTAAATTAGCTGATATTGCTGGCCTGACTGATGAAGAAAAAAGAGACGTTGCTCGTAGTGCTGAAATTTATAAATTTGACCTTTTGACAGGAATGGTTGGAGAATTTGATGAATTACAAGGGGTAATGGGTGAAAAATATGCGCTTTTAGCTGGTGAAAATGCAAATGTTTCTGCAGCAATTCGTGAACATTATATGCCAACTTCAGCCGAGGGAGAATTGCCTGAAACAAAAGTTGGTTCTGTGCTTGCAGCAGCTGACAAAATTGATTCAGTCCTCTCTTTCTTTAATGTTGGTTTAATTCCTTCTGGTTCAAATGACCCTTATGCCCTACGTCGAGCAGTACAAGGCTTGATTCGTATTATTGAAAAAATGAATTGGCATTTCGATTTATCTTTATTTATCGACCAATTTGAAGGTGAAAATCATCTTGAAATTTTGGATTTCGTCAAAGCACGTATTCAAAAACTCTTGCTTGAAAAACTCGATCGTCATGATATTGTTGAAGCGGCAATTAATAGTTCAAACTTTGATATTACAAACATGATGGAATCGGCTTTTGTCATTGATGGGCACAAACTTCACGAACCTTTTAAACCAGCAATTGAAAATGTTTCGCGTTCAATTAATTTGGTTAAAAAAGCAAAAGATATTAAAGAAATAAATCCAACACTTTTTGAAGAAGATGCAGAAGAAGCTCTTTATAACGTTGTTATTTCTCTTCAAAATCAATGGACTTATATGCCTGGTGAAGAAAAATTCAGAGCAATTGTTCATTCACTTGCACCTGCAATTGAAACTTTCTTTGAAAGTGTAATGGTAATGGCTGAAGATTTATCAGTTCGTGATAATCGTATTGCGTTGTTGTCAGAAGTTGTTGCATTAACAAGTGTTATGGCTGATTTTTCTTTGATTAATACAAAATAAAATTGATAAATTTACTGACAGAAAGTTTATTTATGACTTTAAAAAGCTGTCAGTAAAATTTGAGTTCTGTCAGTAATTTTAACAATATTCATGAAGAAAGGAACTAAGAAATGGCAATTACAAATGAACAAGTAGAACGTATTAATGAATTAGCGCGTAAGAAGAAAGCAGAAGGATTATCAGAAGCTGAGCTTGAAGAACAAGCCCTTTTACGTCGTGCTTACCTCGATAGTGTTAAAGCAAATTTCCGCTCACAAGTTGAAACCATCAAAGTTATTGATGAAAAAACAGGAGAAGATGTTACTCCGGATAAACTTAAAGAAATTCAACGTAAGAATGGGATGCGCGACTGAGCTTTTTCTTGCAAATATTTCATAAAATGTTAAAATAAATATTAATAAATGATGGGTATGGTGCACACCCGAAACCGCTTTAAGAATAAAATCTTAAAACTAATGGCGCCTACAAACAAAAGGCTATCTCCAAGTAGTCTTGTTTGTAGCGCCTTTTGTTTTGTAAAATATTATAAAGTGAGTTAAACTCACAAACAAGGAGTTTCAAAAATGAATTTTTTTAAAGTAGGAATTTCAAGAAGCGCAATTTTATATGTCTTCTTAGCTGTAATTATTGGGGGATTAATTGGTATTGTTGATGCTATATTTGGTCGAGGGCTTATCTATATTACTGAATTTAGAGATAGTCATGCCCTATATTTAATTCCATTTTTAACCTTAGCTGGTCTCTTAATCGTTTATATTTATAAGAATTTTGGTAAAGACAGCCAAAAAGGAATGGGCCTAATTTTTGAAGCGGGGAATCATGGGCGAGAAGATATTCCAAAACGTCTTGTTCCGCTGATTGTTTTCTCGACTTGGCTTTCTCATTTGTTTGGTGCCAGTGTTGGTCGTGAAGGAGTTGCAGTTCAAATTGGTGGTGTGATTGGACATGCGATTGGTAAAAAACTCTCAGCAAAAGAAGCTAAAAAAATACTTTTGATTACTGGTATGGCTGCTGGTTTTGCAGGGCTCTTTCAAACGCCAATCGCGGCAACTTTCTTTGCTATTGAAATTTTAATGTTGGGTAAAATTGAGTATAGAGCTTTAATCCCAGCTTTGGTTGGTTCATATGTTGCAAGTTGGACTTCAAGCAGTTTGGGATTAGAAAAATTTTCTTTCGCAATCAATACTAACATTCATATTGACCCTTTGGTTCTTTTAAAATTGGCTGTCATTGCCGTTTGTTTTGGACTTGTAGGAAGATTTTTTGCGGAATCTTTAGCTTTTATGAAAGCAACCGTCGCTAAAAGAATTGTTAATCCTTATTATAGAATTATTTTGATGGGAATTGTCATCTCAATTGGTTTACTTGTTATTCATTTGGACCGTTATGCTGGTCTTGGGACAAATTTGATTTCTTTAAGTTTTAATGGTGGACATATCAATGGATATGATTGGATATTAAAATTAATCTTTACGGTTTTATCAATTTCTGCTGGATTCCAAGGTGGGGAGGTCACACCACTCTTTGCTATTGGTTCAACATTGGGTGCAGCTTTGGCTATGCTCTTTGGTTTACCTGTCGAATTTGTGGCTGCTGCGGGTTATGTTTCAATTTTTTCAGCCGCAACAAACTCTTATTTTGGGCCAATTTTTATTGCTGCGGAGGTCTTTGGCTTTGGTTCGGTTCAATATATCCTACCAATTATGACAATTGCCTACGTTTTGAATGGAAATTCATCCATTTATGCGCAAGAAGTTCTAAATTTGGAAGTTTAAACAAAAAGATGACCTCTCTGGGTCATCTTTTTTTATATAATTTTTCAGTTTTAATGTAATCAATAACGTTTTGAGGTAAGAAGTAAGTGGGTTCAATATTTTTGGCAAACATTTCCCTTAGCATTGTACTAGAAATTGGTAACAAGGGAGCATCAAGCCAAGTAACAGGATAAGGACTTTTGGAGATTGTATCCGTTCTTCTTAAGGCAATGAATGTCACAAGTTTTAGGAGTTCATCAATTTTGTACCATTTGGGAAGATATTCCACCATGTCGCTACCAATAATGAAATAATAATCGGTATCAGGATTAGCTTCAGTCAGGAGTTTGAGCGTGTCATAACTGTAAGATTTTCCACCACGTTCAATTTCAATCAACTCAAGACCGAGTCTAGGATTTTCTTTGATTGCTAACTCAAGCATTTTAACTCGATGTTTTGCAGAAATGGTTTCTTTTTCATCGACATGAGGTGGAATATTTTCAGGCATTAGTAATACCTTATCCAAATTCATTTGTTGGGCAACTTGGTCAGCCATCATTAAATGAGCATGATGAATTGGATTAAAATTTCCTCCTAATAGACCTACTTTTTTTCTGTTCCCTTTATCCATAAGGGGGCTTTCTCCTTAATTTTTGAAATTATTTAATCTACCAATATTTTGAATCAGTCAATTTATATTGTACCATAGCTCATCGCAATCTATAAGACTAAAGAAAAACTCCTCAAGGGAGTTCTTTAATTTAAGATTCGATTTGGACAATGTATCTACTGTTAATATAATGCTCGGTGTTATCCTCATCAATTACAAGGCAATTTCCGTTGCTGTAACCTTTCTTGAAATGTAAGGCAGAGATGACACTTCCGTCTATTAAGTGGATTTTTACACTATCATTTTGTTTAAGTAGTTTCTTTAGATAACTAATCATAATCCTCTCCTTTCTCCATTACTTCTATTGTAGTACAAAAAACATAAGTGGAGCAAAAAATTGACTAGTTTTATATAAAATACATGGCGAAATTTAAATTATAATTTATTGTATAATTATAAAGGGTTCCCAGTACAAATTTAGGGCAAAATTTGATAAAATAAAGATTAGAATTGCGTTAAAATCGGTATGATTAGCGGAAGTGAATATGGGAGAAAAAATTATGCCACATCTATATCAAGACGACAGTCTTACATTACATACGGACTTATATCAAATTAATATGATGCAAACTTACTTTGAGCTTGGACGACATCAGCGTCAGGCGGTCTTTGAGGTTTTTTTCCGTGAGATGCCCTTTAAAAATGGTTATGCTGTTTTTGCTGGTTTAGAAAGAATGGTTGATTATTTAAAGAATCTTAAATTCTCGGAAACAGATATTGCCTATTTGCGTGAATTAGATTATCCGGAAGATTTTCTAAATTATTTAAAAGAATTGCGTTTTACAGGAACAGTTAGAGCGATGCAAGAAGGACAACTTGCTTTTGCTAACGAACCTTTAGTGCAGGTTGAAGGTTCGCTTGCGGAATGTCAGTTGGTCGAAACAGCTATTCTTAATATTATAAATTTCCAAACTTTGATTGCTACTAAAGCTGCTCGTATCAAATCTGTAATTGGGGATGACCCTTTGTTGGAATTTGGGACAAGACGCGCTCAAGAAATGGATGCAGCCATTTGGGGAACACGAGCAGCAATCATTGGTGGTGCTGATGCGACATCAAACGTTCGTGCAGCTAAAATCTTTGGTTTGAAGGCTAGTGGAACACATGCTCATGCTTTGGTTCAATCTTATGGAAATGATTATGAGGCTTTTAAAGCATACGCACAGACACATAAAGATTGTGTCTTCCTTGTGGATACTTATGATACTTTAAGAGTTGGAGTTCCTTCAGCGATTAAAGTGGCGCGTGAATTTGGCGATAAAATTAATTTCCAAGGTGTACGAATTGATTCTGGAGATATGGCCTATATCTCGAAAAAAGTTCGTCAGCAACTTGATGAAGCAGGATTTACTGATGCAAAAATCTACGCTTCAAATGATTTAGATGAAAACACAATTTTAAGTTTAAAAATGCAAAAAGCAAAAATTGATGTTTGGGGAGTTGGAACTAAATTAATTACGGCTTATGATCAGCCAGCGCTTGGTGCAGTTTATAAATTAGTATCTATGGAAGATGAAAGTGGTCAAATGCAGGATACCATTAAACTTTCAAGTAATGCTGAAAAAGTTTCTACACCAGGTAAAAAACAAGTTTGGCGAATCACCAAAAAAGCAGATGGCAAATCAGAGGGGGATTATATTACATTTTCTGATGAACGCCCAGATGTAGCAGAAGAAATTTACATGTTCCACCCGCTTTATACCTACATCAATAAAAATGTGCGAGACTTCAATGCCAATCCACTTTTGAAAGATATTTTTGTGGACGGCGAATTGATTTATGGATTGCCAAGCTTGCAAGAAATTAAAGAATTTGCTCGTGAAAACCTTGAGGAACTTTGGGATGAATATAAACGTGATTTGAATCCTCAACCTTACCCAGTAGATTTGTCACAAGAATTATGGAATCATAAAATGCGCCTAATTTCACAGGTGCGTACAACAGTATCAATGACGAGATTGGATGATGAATGATGAGAATAAGACGAATAGACCTCTGTGATGCAAGACTTTTCTGGGATGTCCAAAAGCAATTGGATACAGAAAGTAAGTTCATGATGCTTGAACCAGAGGAGCGAAGATTTGATTTTAGCCGAACAATTGGTCGAATTTCACGTTTTGATTTTTTAGTTGGTGCTGATGTTGATGGAAAATTTGTTGGATTTCTGTCAGCCAAAAGAGGAAACGCTAATCGAATTAGAAATACGGCTTATGTTGTTGTAGGAATTATTGAAGAATTTCAACACCAAGGAATTGGTTCTCAACTTTTTGAGGAATTAGAAAGATGGGCAAAAGAAAAAGCAGTAAAACGGTTGGAATTAACGGTAATGATTAATAACTATGCTGCGATTGCCCTTTTTCAAAAACATGGATTCACAATAGAAGGCGTTCGCCGTGAGGCAGTGTGTGTTGATGGGAAATACATTGATGAATTCTATATGAGCAAAATTTTAGATTAAAAATAGTTAATGACAGAGCTGTCAGTAAAATATAGAAACTGTCAGTAAAAGGAAGATAAAATGACATTACAAGATGAAATTATTAAAGAACTTGGTGTGAAACCAGTCATTGATCCTAAAGAAGAAATTAGGGTGTCAGTTGATTTTTTGAAAGATTATCTAAAAAAATATCCTTTCATTAAGTCTTTTGTATTAGGGATTTCTGGTGGTCAAGATTCTAGTTTAGCAGGTCGTCTGGCTCAAATTGCTATCGAAGAAATGCGTCAAGAAACTGCTGATGAGACTTATAAATTTGTAGCAATTCGCCTGCCATATGGTGTTCAAGCTGATGAAGAAGATGCCCAACGTGCGCTTGCTTTCATTCAACCCGATGTCAGTTTGACAGTAAATATTAAAGCTGCTGTTGAAGGACAAGTGGCAGCCCTCAATGAAGCTGGAATTGAAGTATCAGATTTCAACAAAGGAAATATTAAGGCACGGCAACGTATGATTACGCAATATGCTGTGGCTGGTCAATATCAAGGAGCTGTTCTTGGAACAGACCATGCAGCAGAAAATATTACTGGATTTTTCACAAAATTTGGTGATGGTGGAGCAGACTTGCTCCCACTTTTCCGCTTAAATAAACGCCAAGGAAAAGCACTCTTGGCTGAACTTGGCGCTGACCCAGCCATTTATGAGAAAGTTCCGACTGCAGACCTTGAAGAAGGAAAACCAGGACTTGCTGACGAGATTGCATTAGGTGTGACTTACAATGATATTGATGACTACACAGAAGGTAAAGTGATTTCTGAGGATGCTAAGGCTAAAATCGAAGCATGGTGGAAGAAAACACAACATAAACGTCACTTACCAATTAGTGTTTTTGATGATTTTTGGAAATAAACAAAAAATTACTGACAGGATTTCTGTCAGTAATTTTTTGTTTAAAAATGATGAGGACTTGAATAAGAAGTAAAATGTAATTATGATATAATTAACTAAAACGTTTACAACAAAAAGGAGGGATAAGATGACATTTATTGAAGTGATTAATGAGTCTAAAATCTATCAATCAGGACAAGAGAAGATTTATGCCAATGACCAAGTAAATTTTGAAATTGAAAAAGGAGAATTGGCTGTCATTTTAGGTTCCTCTGGGGCAGGTAAATCAACAGTCCTAAATATTTTAGGAGGAATGGATACAAATGATGAGGGAGAGGTTATTATTGATGAGGAAAAAATCTCTAATTTTTCAAACAAAGAATTGATTACCTACCGACGTTATGCCGTTGGTTTCGTTTTTCAATTTTATAATCTTGTCAATAATTTGACAGCACTAGAAAATGTCGAATTAGCTTCTGAAATTGTCGAAAATGCTCTTGATGCTAAAGAAGTGCTGAAGAGTGTCGGTCTGGAACATCGGCTTCATAATTTTCCTTCGCAACTTTCTGGTGGCGAGCAGCAAAGAGTAGCGATTGCGCGTGCCATAGCCAAAAATCCAAAAATCTTGCTTTGTGATGAACCAACCGGTGCCTTGGATTATCATACAGGAAAACAAATCTTGAAAATTCTTCAAGATATGGCCAGAAAAGAAGGAAAAACAGTTATTATTGTCACGCATAATGCTGCAATTGCTCCAATTGCCAACCGTGTCATTCAAATGCATGATGGAAAAATTAAACAAATTGATAATAATAGCCAACCAGAAGATATCGATAGAATTGAGTGGTAAGCTATGCGAAAAAAAACTTTAAATAAAGAAATTCGCAGGTCAATTACGGGTTCATTAGGTCGCTTTATTTCTATTTTTTCCTTGATGTTGTTAGGGACTTTCGCTTTTGTCGGACTAAAAGTTTCTGGACCCGATATGAGAAGGACAGCGGAAGATTTTTATGCTCAACATCATTTAGCAGATTTGACGCTAACTTCAACTTTGGGATTGGACCATTCTGACCAGCAATTAATTAACGAAACCAAGGGTGTAAAAAAAGCAGAATTTGGCTATTTTCAAGATTTGGTAATCAAAGGAAAAGAAAATAGTCTGCGTTTATTTTCTAAACCAGATGAATTGTCAACTTATGAGTTAATGTCAGGCAAGTTGCCTCAAAAAGATTCAGAAATTGCTTTAGATTATTTATATGATGGACAATATAAAATAGGACAAACCATTGATTTTACCCCTCCCAAATCTAAGGATTCTGATTTGATAAAAAATCATTCCTTTAAAATTGTTGGATTTGTGAAATCAAGTGAATATGTCGATAAAAGTGATTTTGGCTCAACGACAGTCGGAACGGGTAAACTTAATGGTTATGCGCTTGTTACCAAGGAAGCCTTTGATTCTGATGTTTATATGATTGCTCGCCTATCCTATAAAAACTTACAAAATATCTCCATTTTTGATAGTAAATATGATAGCCGTTTAAAAACCGAACAAAAAACCTTAGAAAATACTTTTAAGAATCAACCAGAAAAACGCTTGGCAGCACTGAAAACTGGCCCAGAAAAACAGATTAATGAAGCGAAAAGTCAAATAGTTGAGGAAGAAAATCAACTCACTCAGCAAGAAAATCAATTAATCGCACAAAAGAATCAAATTGGGGAAAATGCATCCGCTCAAGCGATTGAGCAAATCAATGCAGGCCAAAATCAAAATAATGATGGAAAAGAAAAGATTGCTAAAGCTAAAGCAGAGCTTGCAAAGCAGGAAACAGCCCTAAACCAGCTTGAAAAACCGACTTATCAAATTAATAATCGTAAAGAAGGAAATCCGGGTTACAAGACATTTTTAGATGATTCAACAAGAATTGACAGTCTTTCAAATATTTTTCCAGTAGTTCTTTTTGCGATTGCTTTATTAGTGAGTTTGACAACAATGACTCGTTTTGTGGAAGAAGAGCGAGGAAATCTTGGGTTACTGAAGGCTTTGGGATATTCTAACCGTGATATTCGTAAGAAATTTATGGTCTATGGATTAGTTTCTAGCGGTTTAGGAGCTTTAGTAGGAACAATTATTGGACATACCTTTTTGCCGATAGCGGTATTTAATGCTTACACAGCTTCATCTACCTTTAGCAATTTACGGTTAACATTATCTCCTTTATGGACAATAGTTGCTTTTGCGATAGCTATAGCTTGTAGTCTTTTGCCAGCATATTGGGTTGTCCGAATGGAACTAAAAGAAGTACCAGCCAGTCTCTTTTTAGCAAAAGTACCAAAAGCAGGCTCACGGATTCTTTTAGAGAAAATTAATTTTATTTGGAAAAGAATGAGTTTTACTTATAAAGTGACGGCTCGAAATCTATTTCGCTATAAAAAGAGGATGTTAATGACTATCTTTGGTGTCGCTGGCTGTACCGCTTTACTTGTCATGGGATTTGGAATTCGTGATTCCATTTCTGGTTTATCAAATAAACAATTTGGTCAAATTTTGCACTATGACATGATTACTATTGAAAAAAATAAAGTAAATGACAAAGAAAAAGAAGAGATAGATAAAGAATTAGCCTCATCAGAAATTGAGAATTATTTGCCGATTGCCTTTGAAAATTTGACAAAAGAAGCCAGTGGCAAATTAGAGAAACAAGAGGTTAACTTAATTGCGACAAATCGTTCTGATGATTTATCAAAATACATTAGCTTAAAATCTCGTAAAAATAGTCAAAAAATTGAATTAAATAACTCTGGAGCAGTCCTTTCAGAAAAATTTGCTGAACTTTTAGACCTTAAAGTTGGTGATTCTCTGACACTAAAAGATAGTGAAAATCAGCCTCATAAGATAAAAGTAGCAGCAATTACTGAAATGTATATGGGCCATTATATTTTCATGAATCAATCGGTTTACCAAAAGGTTTTTAAAAAAGATTTTGTGGCAAATGCCCAATTGATTAAGTTGAAAAATGCGTCTACAAATAATATTCAAAAAATGTCAGCTCAATTTATGCAAGAAGACGGAATTCAAGCAGTTTCACAAAATAGTGATCTCAAAAAGGTGATTGAATCCTTTATGTATGGCATTAATAGTGTCATGATTGTTTTGATTAGTTGTGCCATTTTACTTGCGATTGTTGTCATATATAATTTAACAAATATCAATGTTTCCGAGAGAATTCGCGAATTAGCCACAATCAAAGTTTTAGGATTCTATGACCGTGAAGTCACACTTTATATTTATCGAGAAACGATTTTATTAAGCTTTTTAGGAATTCTGGTTGGTTTTGGTTTGGGGGATTATTTCCATCAGGTTATTATGAACCAATTGTCAGCTGACCAAATTATGTTTGCACCGGGATTACTTTGGACAAATCTTTTATTATCGGCAGCAATTACTTTTGCGACTACTCTTTTGCTAGCTATTGTTGTTCATTTCAAATTAAAAGCCGTGGATATGCTTGGGGCTTTGAAATCAGTAGATTAATCATTAATATTTTTACTGACAGCTTTTTAAGAAATAAAAAAATTACTGACAGAAATTTCATCAGTAATTTTTTTATTATTTTTCAACTTTACGTTTGAGGTCACCAATTTGTTGGCCTTTATCTTCGTCAGCTAAAATCTCTTCAAAAGCAGGGAGTTGAATTTCTTCTCCATATTTTTGGTAAAGAGCAGTAGTCACCAAACGATAAGCTAGTCGTGCATTTCTTGAAAGAATTGGCCCATGGAAATAAGTTCCAAAAGTATTTTTGTAAATTAAACCTTCGGTTTGGTCATCTGGATTATTTCCACCACCGTAAACGACGGTTCCTAGTGGCTTTTCGTCATCAGACAGATAGGTAATTCCTGAATGGTTTTCAAAACCATAATATGTTTCACCAAATTCTTCATTGTGAGTTTCAATATCACCAATAAAACGGTCAGTTCGTAAATTTTCAGTATAATGTCCAAGAATTCCCGTTCCTTGAATTTTTGTCCCTTCGGAATTAACATAGTACTGACCGAGCATTTGATAACCACCGCAAATTGCAAGAAGTGGTTTTTCAGATTCAATGTAATCTTTTAAAGGTGCTGACAAGTCAATCAATGATTGATCTGCAATAATTTCTTGCTCATAATCTTGACCACCACCCCAGAAAACAAGGTCATAATCTTCTTTTGCAAAAGTATCACCTAAAGAAACGATATTGAAGGTCATCTCTGCCCCTAATTTTTCTCCGACATACTTGAGCATGAGAATATTTCCATTATCACCATAAGTATTCATTAAATCACCATAAAGATGAGCCACGTTGAGGGAATACTTTGGATTTTCAAGATTTGATTTTAAAGAGATATAAGCCATTTAACGCATTTCCTTTCCAAGATAATGACCCTCAGCCAATAATTCACGCATTTGTAACATGGCAGTGTAAGTTGCCAAAATATAAACATGCTCTTTTGGACTCTCTTTAATTGCCTCTAAAACTTCTGAAAGTTCCTTGCGTTCAGAAATATTTTCGGCATTAAAACCTGTCACACGCATTCTTCTAGCCATTTCAGATGAACGAACACCACCTGTGATAATTTGGTCAATTTCCATATCATTAATTAATTCAAAATTAGCATCCCAAATCCAACTTGTGTCAATTCCGTCAGCATAATTGGCATTTAAAAGGCTAACTAAAGTGAAAGGATAATTGGCTAATTTCATCATTTCAAGGGCTTGATTAGCACCTACTGGATTTTTAATCAAAACAATGGTTACTTTTTTTCCGTCAATTTCAAGCGTTTCTTGACGACCAAAAACTGCTTTAGAAAGTTCAAAACCAGCCGCAATTGTTTCTTTTGGCACATTGAAATATTCAGCGACAGATACAGCAGCAAGAGCATTATAAATATTATAAAGTCCGCCAACATTAATTTTATAATCTGTCCCATCAATGACAAATTTAGAAGAAGTATTTGTAATTTCTGATAATTCTGTCAGTTGATAATCTAATTCTGGACGACTAAAACCACAATTTTCACAGATATAATTTCCTAAGTTAGCATAGGTATTCATCTTGTAAGCCAAAATATGATGACAAACCGGACAAACAATCCCCTCAGTATTGTAATGAGCATGAGTAGGTTCATGGCTTTCATGGTTGAAACCATAGTATTTTACAGGATTAACTAATTTTTTTGAGTTGAAAAGTGGACTATCGCCATTTAACAAAACCGTACCTTTAGGACTATTTGCCGCACCCTTGACAATAAAGTCATAAGTTGTATAAATCTCGCCATAGCGGTCCATTTGGTCACGGAAAATATTAGTAAACACAAATAACGAAGGTTTGATATATTCAGTGATTTTTGGCAAACTCGCTTCATCAATCTCAAGAACAGCAAATTTTTTTTCGCCAGTTTTCGCTTTGGGAGCTTTCAAAAATGTGGATACAATCCCCGTTATCATATTAGCCCCAGTTGGATTTGTCACAACCGGTCCAAAAGCCTTTTCTAGAATTCCCACGGTCAGTGCTGTGGTCAATGTTTTTCCATTTGTCCCAGTCACAACAATGATTTCATAATTTTTTGTCAGTGATTTAAGAATTTCAGGATCAAATTTTAAAGCAATTTTTCCTGGTAAAGTTGAACCGCGCTTGAAAAATTTTTCCAAGACAAAGCGCGATGAATTACCAGCAAACTTTGCAAATGAAGTTTTTATTGTCATAAGCAATATTATACCAAATACAGGGATTTTTTGCTCTATAAAATTTGAAAAAAAATTTATAAAACATATTTGATACTACTAACAAAAAAAAGTGATAAAATAATATCATTATGAATAGCAGAATATTCCAACACAATACTTTTACGACACTTTCTAGTGGTTTTTACAAGGGAACGATTACCCTCAAAGAAGCACTAGAACACGGATCAGTCGGTATCGGCACACTTGATACTGCAAATGGAGAAGTGACCATTATCAATGGAATCGCTTATCACGGGGACTCAGAAAATCATGTCCGATTAGTTGAAGAAGATGAGACAATGCCTTATGTGGCAATGGTCGAACATCAGCCAATCGCAAAGTTTACTGACAGCTCTGTCAGTAATTCAGAAGATTTTCTGTCAGCACTGACCAAGCGATTTCCAACAGTAAATACCGCTTATACTATTGTTATGACTGGTCAATTCAAAGAAGTGACAGTCAGTAGCAAACCAGCCAATAACACTCGTCCTTATGACGAAATTATGGCTGACCAACCTTATTTTACAAAAGAAAATATTTCTGGAACTATGGTTGGAGTTTGGGCGCCAAAACATTTGACTGACCTTTTTGGTCTTGGTTTTCACTTACATTTTGTCAGTGATGATAAAACTTTTACCGCACATGTCCAAAATTTCATTACAGAAAATCTTGAGATTGAAATTGGTAAAATAACCAAAATTGACCAAGAATTTCCTGACGATGATGAAAACTTTGACCAGCACTTATTTCAATAATTTTGTCTGATATAGAAGACAGACTTCTCAAATTTTGTTACTATTCAATTGAGAAGTCAGTAATTTGATTAAAATGTAATTTATAGAATATTTTGCTATAAAATAAAAGTAATTATAGCTCTCACAGAATCGCTCTCTACATAATAAGAGCGGTTTTTTATTGCAAAATATGCTATAATTATTCTAACTGATTTTTAGTTATAAAAAAGCAAAAAGAAAGTTCAGTGGATGAAAAGTAAATTTCAAACCAGTTTAGGTCCACAAGAACTCTTATAAAGGAATCAAAATGAATCTACAAGAAATGAACGCGCGTAAGGAAAAAATTCGTAATTTTTCGATTATCGCCCATATTGACCACGGAAAATCAACACTTGCTGACCGTATTCTCGAGCAAACTGAAACTGTTTCAAAACGAGAAATGCAAGCTCAACTTCTTGACTCAATGGACCTTGAACGTGAACGCGGAATTACCATTAAATTAAATGCTATTGAGTTAAATTATAAAGCCAAAGATGGTGAAACTTATATTTTCCACCTCATTGACACGCCGGGTCACGTCGATTTTACTTATGAAGTTTCACGAAGCCTTGCTGCCTGTGAGGGAGCAATATTAGTTGTTGATGCCGCACAAGGAATCGAAGCCCAAACCCTTGCAAATGTTTATCTTGCTTTGGATAATGACCTTGAAATTTTACCAGTCATCAATAAGATTGACCTACCAGCTGCTGACCCAGAAATGGTCCGTCAAGAAATTGAAGATGTGATTGGTTTAGATGCCTCTGAAGCCATTCTTGCTTCAGCCAAAGCTGGGATTGGTATTGAAGAAATTCTTGAACAGATTGTTGAGAAAGTTCCTGCCCCTCAAGGTGAAGTTGACGCTCCGCTCAAGGCTTTGATTTTTGACTCAGTTTATGATGCATATCGAGGCGTTATCCTTCAAATACGGGTCATTGACGGCTCGCTTAAAGTTGGGGACCGTATTCAATTGATGAGTAACGGTAAAGAATTTGATGTCACAGAAGTCGGTATTTTCACGCCAAAAGCTGTTTCTCGTGATTTCTTGATGGCTGGAGATGTTGGTTATGTAGCAGCATCTATTAAAACCGTTGCGGACACACGTGTCGGAGATACCGTGACCCTCGCATCAAATCCAGCAACTGAGGCGCTAAAGGGTTATAAAGAAATGAATCCAATGGTATTTGCGGGGATTTATCCAATTGAATCAAATAAATTCAATGACTTGCGCGAAGCTCTAGAAAAACTTCAATTAAATGATGCTAGTCTTCGTTTTGAACCTGAAACATCGCAAGCGCTTGGTTTCGGATTCCGTTGTGGTTTCCTCGGCCTTTTGCATATGGATGTCATTCAAGAGCGTTTAGAACGTGAATTTGGTATTGATTTGATCATGACCGCGCCATCCGTTGTTTATCATATCAATACAACGGACGGTGAAACCCTTGAAGTAGCCAACCCATCAGAATTCCCAGATCCTACACGCATTGAAAACATCGAAGAACCATTTGTTAAAGCTCAAATCATGGTACCAAATGATTTCGTTGGTCCGGTTATGGAATTAGCTCAACGGAAACGTGGAATTTTCCTAACAATGGATTATTTAGACGCAAATCGGGTCAATATCATATATAATATTCCATTGAGTGAAATTGTCTTTGATTTCTTTGATAAACTTAAATCATCAACTAAAGGTTATGCCAGCTTTGATTATGAGATTTCTGATTATCGTCCATCAAATCTTGTGAAAATGGACATTCTCTTAAATGCCGAAAAAGTCGATGCCTTAAGTTTCATTGTCCACAAAGACTTTGCCTTTGAACGCGGAAAAGTCATTGTTGAAAAACTTAAAAAACTCATTCCACGTCAACAATTCGAAGTGCCAATTCAAGCGACTATCGGAAATAAAATCGTTGCCCGTTCAGATATTAAAGCTCTTCGTAAAAACGTATTGGCCAAATGTTACGGTGGTGATATTTCCCGCAAACGAAAACTCCTTGAAAAACAAAAAGCCGGTAAAAAGCGGATGAAAGCCATTGGTTCAGTAGAAGTCCCTCAAGAAGCCTTCTTATCTGTGCTCTCAATGGATGAAGAATAAAACATCTTAAAATCACCATCAAGGTGGTTTTTTGTTACAATAAAAGAAGTAGAAAAGAGGTAGAAAATGAAAATATTTATCGTTGGAAGTACCGGACGTGTAGGTAAAAGTTTGCTTAAATCTCTCTCAACAACGGACTATCAAATCTATGCTGGAGCAAGAAAAGTTGAGCAAGTTCCTCAATATAATAATGTAAAAGCAGTTCATTTTGATGTTGATTGGACACCAGAGGAAATGGCCAAACAATTACATGGAATTGATGCAATTATTAATGTTTCAGGCTCAGGTGGAAAAAGTTTATTGAAAGTTGACTTATATGGGGCTGTCAAACTCATGCAGGCAGCTGAGAAAGCAGAAGTTAAACGATTTATCTTACTAAGTACGATTTTTTCTCTTCAACCAGAAAAATGGATTGGTGCCGGCTTTGATGCATTAAAAGATTATTATATTGCTAAACATTTTGCTGATTTATATCTTACTAAAGAAACAAATTTAGATTATACAATCATTCAACCTGGAGCATTAACAGAGGAAGAGGCAACAGGATTGATTGATATTAATGATGAGGTTTCTGCAAGTAACACAATAGGAGATGTGGCAGATACTATCAAAGAATTAGTGATGACCGATCATTCAATTGGAAAAGTCATTTCAATGCACAATGGAAAAACGGCGATTAAAGAAGCTCTTGAAAGTCTTTAAACTTTTCTTAATATTTAAAAGATACTTAAAAATTTAAGTATCTTTTTTGATTACAGTAAAAAATTGACAGGAGAGACTGTAATATTTTATAATTTTAATGACGCTTAAAAGAAAGCGCTAAACAATAAATTGTCAATGTCCGCAATTTATTCAAAAAACACGTAAGGAGTTTTATGGACACTAAAAAAATTAGATGGTTCACCGTCGCATTCATTGCCTTTAACATGGTTTGGGGAATGGGGAATGTTGTCAATAACTTTGCCCAACAAGGAATTACTGTTGTTACCTCATGGCTGTTAATTTTGGCTTTGTACTTTATTCCCTATGCACTTATTGTTGGTCAACTGGGTTCAACTTTTAAAGATAGTAAAGGTGGGGTCAGTTCATGGGTTGAAAATACCAGTACGAAACGCTTGGCTTATTATGCCGCATGGACTTATTGGGTAGTTCACATTCCTTATTTGGCTCAAAAACCACAAGCGATTTTGATTGCTTTTGGTTGGGTGGGTCAAGGAAACGGAAATCTGGTCAGTCAAATGTCGATGACCGCTGTTGCTCTTATTTCATTAGCGATTTTTTTAGCTTTCTTATGGTTGTCAACAAAAGGGTTAAGTACTCTGAAAGTGATTGGTGGACTTGCGGGAACAGCAATGTTTGTTATGAGTTTACTTTTCATTGTCATGGCGATTGGAGCACCTTTTATCGCAAAAGATTTCCACATTGCAACGCCTGACATGGGAAATATTAAAACTTATATCCCTAAATTTGACTTCAGTTATTTCACAACTATCTCAATGCTGGTTTTTGCTGTCGGTGGTGCTGAAAAAATTTCTCCTTATGTTAATCAAACGAAAAATCCAGCAAAAGAATTTCCAAGAGGGATGTTTTTACTTGCTGGAATGGTTGGTATCTGTGCCGTTTTAGGTTCGATTGCCATGGGAATGATTTTCTCAAGCGGTAATTTACCAAATGATTTAATGGCTAACGGTGCTTATGCCGCATTCCAAATTTTAGGTCAACACTTTGGTGTCGGAAACTTTTTAATGATTGTTTATGCTTTAACTAACGGTGTAGGACAAATTGCTGCCTTAGCTTTCTCTATTGATGCGCCATTACGCATTTTACTTGCTGATGCTGACCCAGAATTCGTTTCAGCATGGTTGCGTAAAAAAACGAACAAAGGAACGCTTAAAAATGGTTATACATTAACAGGGATTCTTGTAAGTATCATTATTCTTTTACCGTTACTTGGAATCGGAGATATGAATGAATTAGTCAAATGGTTGACTAATTTAAATTCAGTTGTGATGCCAATGCGTTATCTTTGGGTCTTCTTTGCCTTCATTATGTTAAATCGGGCAGTAAAACATTTTCAATCTGAATATAAATTTATCAAACAAAAACGTCTAGCCATGATTGCTGGTGCTTGGTGTTTCCTCTTTACACTCATCGCGTGCGTGTTAGGGATGGTTCCAAAATTGGACTATGCTGGTAATCCATCTGCATGGTGGTTCCAACTTGCATCGAATATTTTGACACCAATTGTTTTAATTTTACTTGGTATGCTTTTGCCTTTCATTGCTCGTCGTGAACAACGCAAAACAAATGGTCTTGATTTAAATTCGCTCAATGTGGAATAAAGCCAGATTATCCCTGATTTTTTCAGGGTTTTTTGATGTTTTTTTTAGAATAAAACAAAAGGATAAGTATTCTTAAAAATATCTAAGGATAAATTGTAAAAACTAGTCTATATCTATGAGAAAAGCTGACTTTTTGTGTGAAATTTGGTATAATATAGTTAATCTGTTTGTCAATTGGGGCAAACTCTTCCGAAAGCAAGAAAGGAAAGTAAAATTTCATTTTAATGAGATTTTACAAGGCAAACATGCAAGACAAAAATGTTATCAATGTCAATTTAGTTGAGGAGATGAAGACGTCATTTCGTGACTATGCAATGTCAGTTATCGTTGCACGGGCACTTCCTGATGTACGTGATGGTTTAAAACCCGTTCACCGTCGTATTCTCTACGGAATGAATGAACTTGGAAATACTCCAGATAAACCACATAAAAAATCGGCACGTATTGTCGGTGAAGTTATGGGTAAATATCACCCACACGGAGACAGTTCAATCTATGAAGCAATGGTACGTATGGCTCAATGGTGGTCTTATCGTCATATGCTTGCTGACGGACACGGTAACTTTGGTTCAATGGACGGTGACGGTGCCGCAGCGATGCGTTATACCGAAGCTCGTTTAAGTAAAATTGCCATGGAAATGTTGCGTGATATCAACAAAAATACCGTTGATTTCATGGACAATTTCGACGGTACTGAACGTGAACCGCTCGTTTTACCTGCTCGTTTTCCAAACCTTTTAGTTAATGGAACCACAGGGATTGCCGTTGGGATGGCAACAAACATTCCACCACATAATCTGGGTGAAACAATCGATGCAGTAGATATGCTCATGGAAAATCCAGAAGCATCAGTTACTGATTTAATGTCTGTGATTCCTGGACCTGACTTCCCAACAGGGGCTTTGGTTATGGGTAAATCTGGTATTCGCCGTGCTTATGAAACTGGTAAAGGTTCAATTACATTACGTGCAAAAACCCACATTGAAGAAATGGCTGGTGGGAAAGAACGTATTGTTGTGACTGAACTACCATATATGGTCAATAAAGCACGGTTGGTTGAACATATTGTTCGTTTAAACCATGAAAAACGAATTGAAGGATTGACTGCGGTTCGTGATGAATCCAACCGTGAAGGAATTCGCGTGGTTATCGAAGTTCGTCGTGACTTATCAGCACACGTTATCTTAAATAATCTGTTCAAACTAACAAGTTTGCAAACTTCATTTGGTTTCAATATGTTGGCTATCGAAAAAGGAATTCCTAAAATTCTTTCTTTGAAAGAAATCTTAGTTGATTATATTGAACATCAAATAGAAGTTGTTGAACGTCGTACAGCCTTTGATAAAGCACGTGCAGAAGCACGCGCACATATCTTGGAAGGTTTACGTATCGCTCTTGACAATATTGACCGTATCATTACAATTATCCGTGAATCACAAACGGATGCCATTGCACAAAAAACAATGATGGATGAATTCCTCCTCTCTGAAAAACAATCGCAAGCTATTCTTGATATGCGTTTGCGTCGTTTGACCGGATTGGAACGTGATAAAATTGAGGCAGAATATCAAGATTTAGTCGCTTTGATTGCTGACTTAGCCGATATTTTGGCAAAACCTGAACGTGTTAAGAAAATTATTCGTGAAGAATTAGAAGAAGTTAAACGTAAATTTGCTGACAAACGTCGAACAGAATTGTTAGTTGGTGAAGTTCTTACTCTTGAAGATGAAGATTTGATTGAGGAAGAAGATGTATTGATTACTTTATCAAATAAAGGATATATCAAACGTCTAGCTAATGACGAATTCCGTGCCCAAAATCGTGGTGGACGTGGTGTTCAAGGAATGGGAATGTCTGATGATGACTTTGTTCAACATTTGGTATCTACATCAACACATGATCATTTACTCTTCTTTACAAATCTTGGACGTGTTTACCGAATGAAAGGATATGAAATTCCTGAATACGGTCGGACAGCAAAAGGATTGCCAATTGTCAATCTCCTCAAGCTTGATGACGGTGAAAAAATTGCAACAATCATCAATGTTGACCGTGACCAAGCGGCGAAATATCTCTTCTTCACAACACGTAACGGAATTGTTAAACGAACTTCAACCAGTCAATTTAGCAATATTCGGACAAATGGTTTGAAGGCTTTGAAACTCCGAGATGGTGACGAACTGATTAATGTGCTTAGAACTTCGGGTGAAGATGAGGTGATTATCGGAACTCATTTGGGATACTCAGTTCGCTTTAAAGGTGCAGTTGTTCGTGATATGGGACGTGCAGCAGCCGGTGTTAAAGGGGTTAACCTCAGAGAAGGCGACTATGTTGTCGGAACTTCACGAATTGATGACAGTCAAGAAGTCCTTGTTATCTCAGAAAATGGTCTTGGTAAACGAACTCAGGCTTCAGAATATCCAACAAAAGGCCGTGGTGGTAAAGGGATGAAAGTCATGAATGTCACAGAAAGAACTGGTAAATTAGCTGGTTTAACTGCTGTCAATGGTGACGAAGATTTGATGGTTATTACAGATACAGGGGTTATTATCCGTACAAATGTGGCTAACATTTCTCAAACTGGTCGAGCTGCCCAAGGGGTTAAAGTAATGCGACTTGATGATGAAGCACAAATTGTAACCTTTGCACTTGTAGATCCAGTCATTGAAGATGAAGAAGTTGATGCGCCAGAACTTACTGATGAAACAATTTCTACTGACAATAACGAAGAATAATTGAAAAGAAAGTCTGCCAGTTACTGACAGACTTTCTGACTGAATAAGATGGTGCTGACAGGTCTGTCAGTAAAAATTAGAGAATGAAAAAAATAATAATTTGGGTTCTAGCAGCACTTAGTTTAATTAGCTTAAGTGCTTGCGCTAATGGAAAATCTAGTCAAAAAGATAATCGTAATTTATTAACGTCACCAATTAATAAAGACGTGACGACAATGGGAACTTACATTAAAGTCACTGTTTATGACAAAGGAAAAGAAGCTGCAGTTGAAAAGGCTCTAAAACTTCCTGTTGAATACAATAATTTAACAACCGTTAATCAATCAGGTTCACAAATTGATGAGATTAACCAAAATGCAGGAATTAAACCTATCAAGGTGAATTCAAATGTATATGAATTAGTTAAAGCTGGTTATAACTATTCAGCTAAAGATTTAGGTTATGATATTACAATTGGTTCACTGACAAGTCTTTGGAATATTGGAATGGATAACGCTAGAAAGCCTGCTCAATCAGAAATTGATCAAGTTTTGCCTTTAATTAATTATCATGACATAAAATTTGATGATAAAAATGAAACAATTTATCTGACACAAAAAGGCGCTCGTTTGGACTTGGGTTCCATTGTCAAAGGGTTTGTTGCCATGAAAATGGTTGATTCACTCAAAAAAGATGGTGTTACCACAGGGATTGTCAACTTGGGTTCTAGTTCGATTTATGTGATTGGTCATTCACCGAGAGGTGCTGACAGTCCGTGGACAATCGGAATTAAGAATCCAAATGATCCAACTGGGACTCAAATGGGGATTATTAAAGCTTCTAATGAGCACGTCAATACTTCAGGAATTTACGAGAGATATTTAGAAGTTGATGGGCATAAATACAGTCATATTTTAAATCCTAAGACAGGCTATCCTTTTGAGAATGATATTGCCAGTATCACCTTGTTAATTTCAGGAAAAGATAAGACCAATGGTGATGGTTTGTCAACAATGATATACGCTATGGGAACTAAAAAAGGTTACGAATACGTTGAAAAGTTGAAAAACATTGAGGCTGTATTTGTTGATAAAGATAATAAGGTTTATATCACACCTGGACTGAAAGACAAATTTCAGCTTTCAGATAAAAAAACATTTGAAGTTGGTAATATTACAAACTTAAAATAATTGTTTAAATCTTGCTATACGCAAGATTTTTTTGTAAAACAATTAAAACTTTTGACTCAGAACTTAAAGCATGATACAATGAATAAAAAGAGTACACAAAAAGACAAGGTGGGTAAAATGGCAGAGCGTAAAAAAACTAAAAGAGGAAAATATAACTGGCTGTTAAATACATTTATTGTTCTTCTATTTATAGTAGGATTAGTCTTAATTTTTAATAAGCCAATTCGTAACATGTTGATTGCAACAAATAGTAATAAATATCAACTTCATAATGTTTCACAAGAAAAGATAGAAAAAAACAAAAAAGCTGATGTGAGTTTTGATTTTGCTGCGGTAAAATCAGTAGATTTTCAATCAGTCCTTACCAACCAGTTTAATAGTCAACCTCTACCTGTAATTGGTGGTATTGCAATTCCCGAATTAAATATCAATCTTCCTATCTTTAAAGGGGTTGGAAATACTTCACTTTTATATGGAGCGGGAACAATGAAAGCTGACGAAGTCATGGGTGAAGGTAACTATAGTTTGGCTGGTCATAATATGACTGGATTTACTTCTGACTTATCTATCTTATTCACTCCGTTAGAGAAAGCAAAAGCAGGAATGACAATTTATGTGACTGATAAAGATAATATTTATCAGTATAAAATTGATAAGATTGATGTAGTGACGCCAGAACATGTTGAAGTAATCAATGATAGTCCAGGTAAAAAAGAAATCACTTTAGTAACCTGTGCTGATGCTGAGGCAACTCATCGAATCATTGTACATGGAACTTTTGTAGATAAGACATCTTACGATAAAGCAACTGATACCATGAAAAATGCATTTGAAACCAAATATAATCAAATTAAAAATTTCTGATTTAAGAACTTCGTTATTATACGAAGTTTTTTTTATTTAAGATAGCGATTGCAAAAGAAGGAAGATGATAGTATAATTATCTTGGTAAATAAAGTAAACAGAAGGAAACTTATGAAATTTATTTGTAAATTAAAGATTACTTATTCATTTACAGGGTTATTATTTATATGTTTGTTTACGCTTATAGCTATGTTTTCTCAAGAAAACAGCGTTAGTGCTGATAGCGTCCCAACACTAGTTACTAAGAACTTAACTGTATATGCTGTTAGTGGTGACTTTTATAATCACGCTAAAGAAGCAGTTGTAACTGCCATAGACTCTAAGGGGAACCGAGTAGAGGGAGTAGATTATTACAACGGGCCGATAAAGTATAGTATATCAACTGATGCTTTTGGTAATTGGGTTACAGATAAACCAGGTATATACTCGGTAACTTATTCTTTTGTTGACCCTTATACCAAAGCTTCAATTAGTCAGGAAGTTAAGGTTACTAGTGTTTCTTTATCGTCGTCGTCACTACCTATAAGTGAAATAGAAAATACATTAAATAAGAATGCGATTGTAGATGAGGACTCTGATAATAACGCTGTTTATGATAACTATAATGGAAATATACTAATGGCTTTTTATGCACATGACATATCATATATGACAAAAGGCTTTGAAGCCAGAGAAGAAAAAAATTATATTTTAACTGGCGGATATAAAAAATATAACTATAGCGAAAATGAATTGAAATCAGCAACCTCTCTTATGGAAGGTTTCAGTAACGTATTGGAAGGAAAAAATACTGATTTTGACAAAATAGAAGCAATAGAAGATTACGTTGATGATTTAATGACTTATGATCTTGCAGGTGCAGAACAAGATGGCACGGAAGCAAATAATATTATATCTGGTGCACGTTTAAATGAAATTGTTGGCAATGACCATGACCAATATTATGGTCAAGCGTTTAGTGCTTTTTTATCTGGCAAAGGTGATTGCATGCAGTATTCGATGCTTTCAGAACTTGGTTATATCTATGCTGGAATTCCAGCAGTGACAGAAATTAATAATGGAAATATACCTACTGATGGTTTTTACCTTTCCTTTGGAAATGGGGGACACGAGTGGAATGAGGTTCAAGTAAATGGACAATGGTACATTGCTGATGATACATGGGCCGATAATGATATACGTTGGAGAGGGCTTATAGGTATGGATAAACTTCCTACTCAGGATAAGATTGGAATAAATACATTAACAAATCAACCTTTATATTATCATACTGGTAATGTTCGGAAATTAACGTTAATGAATAAATCGATGATTAATCCAACCTTAACTACTCAGCCGATTACAACGATTTCTGGTAGTGGAAACTACCAAAATATTATGTATAATTCCATTGTGAATGCAGTTTATAGTGATGGTAGTTTAGTTCCGCAATCAGAAATACACTTTTGTGTCCCCACTATAACTGTCGATGGATTGAGTTATTGGGCAACAGATTATACTGGAGTTCATAATGTTAATTTCAATTTTAAAGACCCAAACACGGGGATATAATTACTTCAACAGTATTGGTAACTACTGTTAGTTCAATTTTACTTACCACAACCGTTAGTGCAGCTTCTGGCAGTGGAAATTATGAAAAAGTGATGTATAACGCCATAGTGAATGCTAAGTATAGTAATGGAACTCAAGTCCCTCTGTCTTCTATCCATTACCTTGTTCCAACTATAATTGTTGATGGACAAACTCATTGGGCTACCGATTATCCTGGCAACTACAATATTCAATTTAATTTCACAGACATTACAGGACAAATCGTAAAAGCAAATGCAACAGTCATCATAAATTAAACAAAAAGGGAAAAACAAAATGAATGAAGAATTATATAATTTTTTACTGGGAAAAATATTTTATTTTTGTCAATTGCCAAGCTATACAAAATGGGGAATCTGGTCATTTGAACCTGACGGTAAGATAAAAGGAATGCATAGTGACTTTGAACAAACATGGAAAATTGAAAATGGGCGGCTATTAATTTTAGATAGTCAAGGGCACATCACTTGTGTTTTTGAAGGTCAGATAGAAAAAATGCAAAAAAGTCATTTGCTTCGTCCAGGAATGGAACATTTTCAAGTTGCTTTGATTGCTACTGATTTAATCGGTTATGATTATTTTGATAGCCTTTGCCCGATTGAAAATGATTTAGTTGCAGCATGTATGGAAACAGGGTCAGTGGCAAATGAAAAACTACGTCAGCTTCTTTTAGAAGATAAAACCATTGACGGTTATTATGCCGGTCGGGCTTATGCTGTTAAGAGAAAAGATTTAGAAATTGGATTAAAGCAATATAAAGGAGTTTTTTATGATTTAGAGCTTTCGCAAAACCAGCCTGATTTTTTTACTAAAAAACTTTTGGTTTGGTTCCCAGGACTATTGAGCTACAATCACGGGAATGCTCGGGAAAACTTCTTTCCTAATCCTTTTGAAGGAATTACAGGCTATATTGCTAAAAATACAGTGGTATTAAGAATTGCCGATAGTAATTTAATTAATGGTTCTTATTATCTCAACACTCCCAATTTTAGAGATTATGAACAAAATATTCAGGAATTAATCGCAAAAACAGCCGAAGAAGAAGGGATACTTAGGGAGAATATACTATGTGCCGGTTCTTCCCGCGGGGGTATGGGTGCACTTTACCATGGATTACTTGGAAATTATGCACTTGTATCAATGGATCCTGTTGTAGATCGTAGTCCCTGGTTGCAATCTGCTGATGTTCAATTAATGTTTGATTGTATTCCTGTTTCATTCGTAGATAAGCTCAATCAATTATTGGAAAAAACAAATTTATCAGCTGAAAAAATACAAGTAATAACAAGCCCTCAAGTTCCGATTACTTATCCATTTATTATTCAGTTAAAAATTTGGAAGTTAGCACTTAAAACTTATCGTATGAAGTTGACAGATGAACAATTTGATTATCAGCCCTATGGTGGGAAAATGCATGGAGATTTTGTAAATCGTAATATCCCCCTGCTCTTGATGAAAATTAATGAATTTCTTTATGGATGCGATTCAATAGAGAATACGATAGATGAAAAAACCTTGTAAATAATCAAGGTTTTTGATTATCCTCCAAATATAAAAATGGATGAAAAATTATTGAAAAAATGATATGATAACGACATATATTAATTATTTTTGGATAAAAGTTATTTGATAGAAGGAAGTTATGAAAAATAAAAAATCAGCTAAAGTTAAGCAAGATAAGGTAAAACAAAGATTAAAACGAGTAAAACCATGGCAGGATAAGTCTGCAAAACTTCTCGGGCATTTATTACAATTTGCCTCAATTTATGCTTTAATAGTTGGGATTGTCGGCTGGTTGATGCCTCCTGTTCAAAAACTATTATCTGGTTTCCTCTATCTTTTTGCCCTTCCTACCGATTTTAGTATTTTTAATGCAATTGTTCTATTTATTTTAGCAAGCTCAATTCGACACCGGAGAAGATTGGCACTTTGGATAGAAATTATCTATTTCCAATTAGCTTTTGTTGCATTTGGTCTTATTTTCTTATTGGCCTATTTCTTTGGACTTGTGACCAAAGAAGCACTTGACATGTCACAATTTTCTATCTTCTCACTTTTATTTGTTATTCTCGGAGTAGTTGTTTCTCTTGCGACAGCTGTATTAATGATTTTATCTCGAAATGCCTTCCCAACAAAAATTGTGAATGGCACTTGGTGGAAAGGTATAATTATTGCGGCTGTAGGATTTGTCTGCTCTATTATTGGCGGAGTATTCGTTTCATTTTTAACTTTCCATGGTTCTGTATCCTTAGCTCAAAGAATTGCTTACGTTTTTAGAGAATCTGTCAGTGATTTCCGTTACCTTCTTCCTTTTGGTCAGGAAATTTTCCCGTACAGCTCTGGAAATAATATTTGGGTCAGTACTACAATTTCAGTCATAATGCTTCTTGGTTTTATCAGCGCATTTCTCATATTCACGCGCTCTACTCAAAAAGAACTTTCGGCAAATGCGAAACAAGAACTAGCAATCCGTCAGCTAATTCTAGATTATGGTGATAATGACTCACTTGCATACTTTGCGACTCGCAGAGATAAGAAAGCTATCTTTTCTAAAAATAAAAAAGCTGCCATCACTTATCATCTTTTTGGAGATGTTTTGTTAGCCAGCGGCGACCCAATCGGAGATGAAAAATCATGGAAAAGTGCGGGAGAAGCATTTCTCAACCTTGCACGAGCACAGGGCTGGACACCAGGCGTTATTGGCTCCTCTGAAGCAGGAGCAAAAATGTACGCTCAATTAGGGCTGAACGCAACTGTATTCGGGGATGAAGCGGTCGTTATCGTTCGTGACTTTTCTATTGAAAATCCAGCCATGCATGATGTTGCACAAGTTATGCGTCGTGCAAAAAGAGAAAACTATCAAGTCAAGATTCGTCGCCAGGCTGAAATTCCTGCTACAGAACTTAGTGATTTAACCAAATTAACAGAACAATGGCGAAATGGTGATGAACGTGGTTATTCAATGGCTTCAAGTCGATTTGGTGATCCAACAGACCAACAAATAATGATTGTAACAGCATCCGATGCTGCTGGAAAAGTTCAAGGAATTTTATCCTTTGTTCCGGTGGGGTCAGATAAACTGTCGCTTGATACGATGAGACGTTCTCCTGAGGCAATGAATGGAGCTGTCACTTTCATGATTAGCAGTTTGATAGAAGCAGCTAAAGAAAAAGAGATAAGCGAAATTAGTTTAAACTTTGCAGCAGCACGGCAATTCTTCATTAACGGAGAAACATTGCAAGCCAATGCCTTAGATAAAGCGGCACGAACTGTAATGAAATTCTTTTCGCGTTGGTACCAATTGGAATCACTTTATCGTTCAAATGATATTTACTTGCCAGAATGGCGAACTCGTTATATTTGTTATGATAATGGCGGTTCTCTTACTTCAGTTCTTTTTGCAATTGGCCAAGCTGAAGGATTTGTTCCGACGAATATCTTTTCTAAAATCAAAAGTTTCTTTTCACGAGATTATGACCCTAGAACAGAAAATCGCTGGTGGAAAAAATCAGATTTCATCAAAAAGGTTCATCGACTTGAAGAAAATAAACGATTGGAATTATTGAATGAAGCTGGTCATGATGACAGTTATCTAAAAAAATTAAATGATCTTAGAGAAAATGGCATTCCACCATTTAGTCTTCCCGATAGCGAAACTGAATCAGTAGAAACCCTTAGAAATAAATTTGAATCAGTTGATGAATTTGATGAAAAAGAATATAGCATTCATGGGAAGTTAATTAGTTTGCGTGGCCGAGGCGCAATGCAATTTGCAGATTTGGCAGATAATCAAGCAAAAATTCAATTGGTTATAAAACGTGACACTCTTAATGAATATGCTGAATTAGAAAATCGTTTAGAAAATTTTGCAATATGGAAAAAAGATGTGACCATTGGTGATAGAGTATTGGTTAAAGGAAATCTGATGCGCACGCAAACAGGTGAATTGAGTCTACGGGTTAACTCATGGAAAATGCTTTCTAAAACACTAAGAGAACTGACAGATATCGAAAAAATAGACCATACAAAATTTATTGAACGGACAGAATATTTATCAAGAATTAGAAGAGATTTGCTATCAAACAGATTTGTTGAAGTAGATAAGCAGGATTATTTGGCATTGGCTGCGGGATATGATAAGGTATTTTCTATTCAGAATTCAAAAGTAACAGTTTTATGGGCTTATCAATCAATTGAATCCTTAAAGAACCTTCTTAGTAATCTACTTGAAGATGAAGTTCTAATGGATTTATCAGAAGTTTTTCCAGACCCTGAAGCTAATGAAGATGCTTTGCCAGAGTTAAAAAGAGCGCTCAGTTATGGTTTGCCTGCTTTTGCAATGGCAGAGTTCTATTTACCAACTGAAGCAGCTGATTTAGGAGTAGATTCAGAAAATGAAAAAAAGTAATTACTTAATCATTATTGCTATTTGTGCTGCCTTATTGTACAATGCTTGGATTCTTGCATTTTGGTTAAATCCAACTGTAGTTAACTCAAGTCTTTTGAGTGGACTTTCTGCACTTGATCAACCTTATCATCAATTATTCACCTTAACAGATATTCTTTTCGCTTGTTTTTCTTTGATGCTTGCGTGGGGACTTTTTAAACAAAATGAAAGAGAAGACAAACGTCTTCTCATAATTTTTCTTTCGATTGCGGGATTTGGTGCAGCAACAGGCTTAGCTACACTTTTTCCTTATGCTGATATTGCTCACAGTGAGGGAATTCCTAATCCTCTTAAAGCACCTGAACTCTTTTTACATGACGGATTAAGTGTTTTAGCCTTATTATTTATTCTTACAGGAGTGATTTTTTCACTTTTAGTTTATCGAAATAAATTTGTTTTCCTTTTGGCCATTGCTTTTGTAATTACAACTTTGCTTTCTTTCATTGCGGGTGCAATTCCTCAGTTAGTAGGCCCTCTTGGTCAGCAGATTAATGGGGTGCTTGGTGGTATATGGTTAGTCTTTATTTGTTGGAGAGTTCTGAACGACATTTCAAAAGAAGTTCGTAAGGAGAACTGACCGTACGCACAGGTGATAATTTAAGGAGTAATCTAGCAGAAATAAAGCCAAAAAAAGCCGCAAATAGATGACCCATATCCCAAATACTATGTTCAACGAATAACGGAAGTAAGATAAATAGTCCTAAAATTATAAGTCCAATATAAAACATTCGTTTTCTCATTATAAGGATGGCAGCAGCGCAACCAGCAACTAAAATATATGAAACACCAACATCAGTTGCCATTGCTAAAGAACTGGGAGCACGTCCGCTATTTATTGCCCAAAGTTCAAGAAAAATAGTAGTGAGACTGGCTAAAATATGACCAGACAATGTGATGACAATCATTCTTGGTGAACCATATTTTCGTTCTGCCCAAGCAATAACGGTCCAAAAAAGGACAACATAAATGAGGAGACCTGCTCCGTTATCCGCAACCCAAAAAGCACTATCAAAAAAAGTAGAGATTGGTTTATCAGAAACTCTGGCTATACTTGTTGAAGAATGGTTCGTTAGAATGTTAATTAAGTGTTGCGGTGCAGTTCTTTGAACTAGCGTAAAAGCGCAAAAAATGGCGGTATAGGTAAATGTTGCAGGAGCTGACTGAAGCCATTTTGAAAGAAAATGAGTATAGACAGATAATTTTCGAACCTCATCGTGAATTTTACGAGAAAAATGAGCTAAAAATTTTAAAAAATACCAAGTACAACATAAAATTAATACAGTTGATAAAAAAATCATAATTTATTCCTTTTCTTTTTATTATACCATTAAAGCTTATGGAGGGGTTAGCATATTTATTAGGCTTAGACCATAAAAATAGAAGATTATAAGAGGCTCGCATTAAGTGATTTACTTATGATATAATTAATAATGATTTGCAGCTAGGAGAATAAAATGAATCCACTATTACAAGGAATGAACGAAAAACAAGCAGAAGCGGTCCAAACTACAGAAGGGCCTTTATTGATTATGGCAGGAGCTGGTTCGGGTAAGACTCGTGTCTTAACTCATCGAATTGCTTACTTAATTGATGAAAAAATGGTTAATCCTTGGAATATTTTAGCGATTACCTTTACAAATAAAGCAGCAAAAGAAATGCGGGAGCGTGCTTTATCACTTACTCCAAGAGCACAAGATACATTAATTGCGACCTTTCACTCAATGTGTGTAAGAATTTTGAGACGTGATGCCGATCATATTGGTTATAATCGTAATTTTACAATTATAGATCCAGGGGACCAAAAATCGTTGATGAAACGAATTTTGAAAGAAGCTAATTTAGATCCTAAAAAATGGGAACCCAAAGGGCTTTTAAATGCGATTTCAAATGCTAAAAATGATTTATTAGATGAATCAGCTTATGAAGCTCAAACAAGCGCTAGACATCCATATGAAATGGTTGTTGCGCGTGTTTATAAGATTTACCAAAAAGAATTACGAAAAGCAGAATCAATGGATTTTGACGATTTAATCATGCAGACGTTGCGCCTTTTTGATGAAAACCCGGATGTCCTTTCTTACTATCAAGGAAAATTTCAATATATTCATGTTGATGAGTATCAAGATACCAACCATGCACAATATCAGTTGGTTAAACTTTTAGCCAGTCGTTTTCAAAATATCTGTGTCGTTGGGGATGCTGACCAATCAATCTATGGTTGGCGCGGAGCAGATATGCAAAATATCTTAGACTTTGAAAAAGATTATCCAAAAGCTAAAGTTGTTTTGCTTGAAGAAAATTACCGCTCAACAAAAACAATTCTTGATGCGGCAAACAATGTTATAAAAAATAATTTAAAACGTCGACCAAAAGAACTCTGGACGCAAAATGATGCTGGAGATAAGATTGTTTATTTCCGCGCTGGAAATGAACAAGAAGAAGCAAATAAGGTTTCTGAAATTATCACATCAGGCATTCGTTCAGGACGTTCTTATGCTGACTATGCTGTGCTTTATCGGACTAATGCTCAGTCTCGGACAATTGAAGATTCTTTTGTTAAATCTAATATTCCCTATACAATGGTTGCGGGAACTAAATTCTACTCACGTAAGGAAATTCGTGATGTTATTGCTTACTTAAATGTAGTAGCAAATCCAGCGGATAATATGAGTTTTGAACGAATTGTTAATGAACCTAAACGAGGAGTCGGTCCGGGGGCATTAGAAAAATTACGTCGTTTTGCTGACAGTCGTGGACTTTCTTTAGCAGATTCAAGTTTTGATATTATGTTATCCGATATTCGTGGAAAAGCGGCTGGTGAGATTTATAATTTGGCAATGGCCTTTGATTTGTTGAGAACCCATAGTGAAAGTTCAACAATCACAGAATTAGTTGAAGAAATGTTAGAGCGTACTGGCTATGTCAAAGCTTTGCAAATGATGCCAAGTATCGAAAATCAAGCACGAATTGAAAATATTGAAGAATTCTTGTCAGTAACTAAAGGGTTTGATGAAAAATCAGAAATTCCTCTAGATGAAGAAACGGGAGAGCCAATTGTTGAAACTGGATTAGATAAGTTGAGCCGTTTCCTTAACGAAGTTAGTTTGCTTTCTGAAACAGATGCTTATGAGGAAGAATCTGACCAAGTAACAATGATGACCCTGCATGCGGCAAAAGGTTTGGAATTTCCAATTGTTTTCTTAATTGGAATGGAAGAAAACATTTTTCCTTTATCACGGGTAAATGAAGATATTGATGAGTTGGAAGAAGAACGTCGTTTGGCTTATGTTGGAATTACACGGGCAGAAGAAACGCTCTACTTAATGAATGCCAATCAACGTGTGCTTTATGGTAAAACGAATTATAATCGTCCCAGCCGTTTTATTTCGGAAATTGATGATGAATTACTAGAATATGCTGGGATTGCTCGTAAAGCAAATTCAAGCTTCAATGCTTCTTATAAATCTGGTGGTTTTGCCAGTGGGATCTCGATGTCAGATGCGCTTCATCAAAGAAAAGCAGTCATTAATCCAACTGCAGCTCAAGCGACGATTAATAATTCTGAAACAGAAGATTGGCAAATTGGCGATACAGCGATTCACCGTAAATGGGGCGAAGGTATGGTATTAGGAATTTCTGGTTCTGGTAAAAATATGGAACTCAAGATTAATTTCCCAGAAGTCGGAATGAAACGTTTATTAGCAGCAATGGCTCCAATTGAGAAAAAATAGAAAAAGTAGTGAAAAAATAATGACTTATCATGAGTTAGAACAAGTCGAATTGACAAATATGTGTGCCATTATTGACGAAAAAACCCATAAAGTTCTTGTTCAAGAGCGTAAAAAATCATGGACTGGAATTGCTTTTCCTGGAGGACATCTGGAAAAAGGTGAGGCTCTTGTTCCGTCAACAATAAGAGAGATTAAGGAAGAAACTGGACTTGATATCACAAATTTAAAACTTTGTGGAGTTAAGGATTGGTTTGAACCTGAGAAGAACAGAAGATATATGGTTTTTCTTTATTCAACAACAGAATTCTCTGGTCAATTAATTAATGAAACAGATGAAGGAAAAGTTTTTTGGCAAGATATTAATCAATTAGCGAATTTGAATCTTGCAAGTAGTTTTCTTGAAATGGCAGACATGATGCTTCACTCAACTTACTCAGAATTTGTTTATGAGATTGATGGAGAGCATTGGGAAAAGAAATTTTATTGATTTTGCATAATAACTATTATGTAAAGTGATTGGATAGAGGTAGAAATGACTGAATTAAGAAGATGTAATTGGTGTTTGTCAACTGATAAAATGATTCATTATCATGATACTTATTGGGGAGTCCCTTTACATAATGATCAGGAACTTTTTGCAAAATTGGTCCTTGATTTAAATCAAGCAGGGCTTTCTTGGGCAACAATATTAAATAAACAAGAAAATTTTTATGAAGCTTTTGATAATTTTGAAATTGAAAAAATAGCAGTATATGACGAGAATAAAGAACAAGAACTTTTACAAAATGCGGGAATTATCAGAAATAAATTAAAGGTTAAAGCGGCGATTGTTAATGCTCAAAAAGTTTTAGAAATTCAAAAAGAATTTGGCTCCTTTAATAAGTACATCTGGTCATTTACTGACGGAAAAGTTTTACAGCATCAAGTTAATGATGAGTCAGAAATTCCAGCAACAAATGAACTTTCTGACAAAATGAGTAAAGATATGAAGAAACGCGGTTTTAAATTTACAGGTTCAACGGTTATCTATGCTTTCTTGCAAGCTGTAGGAGTGATTAATGATCACGCAGATTATTGTTATAGACAAGCAGAATTAATGGATTGAAGCGCTTTCTTGTGGTAAACTGGTTATAGAATTAAAGTTGTAATTACTATAAAATTTTATCAGAAAAGGAGCTTACTATGGCTAATATTCACCCTTATCTTACTTTTAATAATACGAAGGAAGCATTAGATTATTATAAAGATGTTCTTGGAGCGACAAATATTTCACGACTGCCTCTGGCTGAAGAACAAGCTGAACAATTTGGGGTTCCAATTGAGAAGGCTTCAGATTTAACAATGCATTCTCAATGTGACATTCTAGGTTCAACCATTATGGCTGCGGATAATTTTATGAAAGTTGATCCTCTTGTTTATGATTCCATTTCAATTTTAATTGATTTAGATTCGGAAGACGAACAAGCGGTCTCACAAGCAGATGCTTTTTGGAATAAGGCTGTTGAATCGGGGACAGTCACTGTTAATTTACCTTTTGAAAATCAATTCTGGGGTGGAAAAATGGGTGATTTTACTGACAAGTACGGAGTGCGTTGGATGCTACATGCTCAGCCTTATTCTAAGTTACAATCGAACTCATAAATCTTTATAAGTAAAAATGGAAAGTACTGACGTTTCTGTCAGTACTTTTTGTGATTTATTCTGAAAATATTTTTAATGACAGCTAAAAATTTTATAGATATTTGGAAAGTTGCTAAAAATTTGTTATAATAACTATGTGAATTTTAACACAAAAGGAGTAATTTATGAAAATTTGGACTAAACTAGGCTTGCTAACGCTTGTGGGCCTCTCTTTGACTTCTTGTGGGAGTAATACAAAGAATACAAAAGGACAATCAAGTTCGTCTCAGAAAGTTGAAACCTCGGCTGGTGCAAGTAAATCAAACATCTATGCTGATCCTTCTACTTTAAGTGATAAATACGATGTGATTATTGTTGGTTCTGGTGGGGCTGGAATGACTGCAGCAATTGAAGCAAAAGATGCTGGAATGAATCCAGTCATTTTAGAAAAAATGCCAATTGCTGGTGGAAATACTTCAAAAGCCTCAGCTGGTTTGAACGCATCAGAAACATCAGTCGAAAAAGCACAAGGTGTCGCTGATTCAAATGATAAATTTTATGAAGAAACGCTCAAAGGTGGTGGTGGTACGAATGACAAGGCACTCCTTCGTTATTTTGTTGACCACTCGGCTGGTGCTGTTGATTGGTTAAATACAAATGGAATTGTTTTAGATAATTTAACTACGACAGGGGGAATGTCAGTTTCAAGAACTCACCGACCACATGATGGTTCAGCAGTTGGTGGTTATTTGGTAAAAGGTCTTGAAGAAAATATTACCAAACGAAATATTCCCTTATTTGTAAATAGTGATGTTACCAAAATTACTGAAAAAGATGGTAAAGTATCTGGAGTTAAAGTTAAGATTGAGGGTGAAACTAAAGATATTTCTTCTAAAGCAGTCGTTGTTACAACAGGTGGATTCGGTGCAAATAAGAAAATGATTGCAAAATATCGTCCTGACCTTAAAGATTATGTGACAACAAATGCGGCTGGTTCAACTGGTGACGGAATTACTATGATTTCAGAACTTGGTGGGGAATTAGTTGACATGGATAAAATTCAAATTCATCCAACTGTATTCCAAAAAACAGGTTATCTTGTTTCAGAATCAATTCGTGGTGAAGGGGCGATTCTTGTAAATCAAAAAGGGAAACGTTTCTTTAATGAAATGGATACTCGTGATAAAGTTTCTGCTGCTGAACTTAAACAACCAGGAAAATATTCTTATGTTATTTTTGGAGAAGGAACTAAAGATAAAGTAAAAGCAGTTGAACAGTATATATCTAAAGATATGGTCGTTGAAGCTGACAGTATCAAGGGACTTGCTGACAAGCTCGACATTAATGAAAAAGCACTGACTTCAACAATTGATGGTTGGAACAAAGCTGTATCAACTAAAAAAGATGAAGACTTTGGTCGTACAACAGGAATGACTACTGAAGTATCAGGTAAGTATTATGCCATTAAAGTGGCTCCAGGAATTCACCATACAATGGCTGGGGTAAAAATTAATACAAATACTCAAGTCTTGAAAAAAGATGGTAGTCCAATTCAAGGATTATATGCTGCCGGAGAAGTTACAGGTGGTCTCCATGGTGGTAACCGCATTGGTGGTAACGCTGTTGCTGATATTGTTATCTTTGGACGACAAGCTGGAACTCAATCTGCGGCCTATGCTAAAACAAGCAATTAATATTTACTTATAAGTAGTTATTAAGAATAAAAGTTACTGACGGAGTATTTGTCAGTAACTTTTTGTATTATTAAGATTGATTAAAGGTAAATTCTTTGAAATAGATAAGAAAATTAAGTATAATTTAATTATGAAAAAGTATTTTTCAAGCTTTATTAAGGAGGCTTTTTATGGCAAAACATTCAAAAGCGAGTTCAAAAAACAGCAAAAAAGTAATTGCAATTGCCAGTTTGGCAGTCATTTTAGTAGTTGCTCTCGGAATCATTGCTTATCAAGTTTTTTATCCTCATAAAACTCCTGATAAGTCAGCCTCTTTTGCACAAACAAGATCGACAAAAGTAAGTAAGAGCACAAGTAGTAAATCACAAAGCTCTAGTACAACGAGTGATTCAACTCAAGAATCAACTTCCGCTTCAAGTAGTTCAAAGACTTCGGCATCTTCAAGTAATGACTCTCCAAAAAGCTGGTCAACTCTAACTGGAAAGCAGCAAGATGCAGTTTATGCCCAATGGGTTAATAATGCTCAAGGCAAATTTGATGTTTATACTGGAGAATCTTACTTAACTTATCTTGTTAATGTAGGTTCAAATGGCGTATCCACGTATTCTGACCCTGTAAATGTTATCCAAAATACAGCACGTATTCAACAAAATGCTGATGGAACCTATTATTTACAAGTTCCTGATCCAACGCAGACAGGTTTAAGAATGGCACAGGATCCATGGCCAATGGTTAAATGGCAAACTAAAGAAACACTGACAGGTGCGCAACTTGTAGCTAAATATGGTTCGGATGCTTCGCTCAATAGTGGTAGTTCACAAATCAAATCAATAAATGCCACAAAAGTTCCAACAGGAAATTAAGTATAAAAAAAGATTGACTTTGGTCAGTCTTTTTTAGTCAGAGAAATTATTGACATTCTGTCAGTAATTTTTTTTATGGAAAGGACCAATCATAAAGACTGTAAGTGATTTTTTAGTCAAAAAATGCTATAATTTTCAGGATGAATGAAAATTTAAATGGCATTTTAAATGTCTATAAAGAAGCGGGCTGGACATCTTTTGATGTTGTAGCCAAACTTCGTGGTATTTTAAAAACAAAAAAAATTGGACATGGTGGAACTTTGGACCCTTCTGTGACAGGCGTTTTGCCAGTGGCCGTTGGAAAATCGACGCGGTTATTAGAATACATGGAAGCGGCAGGTAAAATTTACGAAGGTGAAGTTACTATTGGTTTTTCAACGGAAACCGAAGATGCTGACGGGGAAATTGTTAGTAAAACGCCAGTAGAACGGGAGCTGACAGAGTCTGAAATTGACTCAGTAATGAAAAATTTTATTGGAAAAATAAAGCAAATTCCTCCAATGTATTCAGCCGTAAAAATTAACGGAAAAAAATTGTATGAATATGCCAGAGCTGGTCAGACAGTTGACCGTCCGACAAGAGAGATTACAATCAAATCATTTGTCAGAACAAGTCCCGTGATGACTGATGAAGCGGCAGGTTTGGTAAGCTTTTCTTTCAAAGTTGAGTGCAGTAAAGGAACCTATGTCCGAACATTAGCAGTAGATTTAGCAGAGCAACTTGGTTATGCAGGACATATGTCAAAATTGCAAAGAACAGCAAGTAATGGACTGATGATTAAAGATGCTGTCAAACTCTCAGAGATTGAAGTAGCAATGGAGGCAGGAGAGCTTTCTAGCTTAATGTACCCAGCAGAATATGCTGTCAGTGATTTGCCAAGAGTAAATTTGACTGCTGATCAGTTTGAAATGGCACGAGTTGGAAAAAAATTTGCTGAGGATGATTGGGTTACAGATGAAACTACTGACAGCCCTGTCATTAAGTCTAATAAAAGTGAATTTTTACTGACAGACTTGTCAGAACTGACAAGAGATAAATTTGCAGCCTTTTATGATGATAAATTAATTGCTGTTTACATGAAACATCCAGAAAAAGCAGGAATTTGGAAACCAAATAAAGTATTGGTTTAATTCTTAGCAATATGAGCCAAAGTGAGAAAAATGGAAATATTAGAATTTAATGATGAACTAAAATTTGATGAAGAACTTATCCTTGTCCTCGGTTATTTTGATGGATTACACCGAGGACATCAAAGTCTTTTTACAGAAGCTAAAAAAATTGCGGCGGTATTGAATTTAAAAATAGCTGTTTTTACCTTTCCGGAAAAACCAACATTAACCTTCAACAAATTTGAGCCTGAAATGCTTTTGAAATTAACTTCAGATGAAAAACGAGCAGATCTCTTTGCTGAAAATGGGGTAGATTACCTTGTATTTAAAGATTTCACTTCTAATTTTGCTCATCAAACTTCAACTGAATTCGCAGAAAGTGTCGTCAAAAGATTTAATCCCAAAGTGGTGATTACAGGATTTGATTATACGACAGGTTCTGATATGAAAAATCTCAAGTCAACGGAAGACTACCGTGTGGTCATCATGCCGGAAAAAGCGGATGAACATGGAAAAATTTCATCGACACGGATTAGAAAAGCAGTTGAAGAAGGTGATATTGCACAAGCAAATGAACTTTTAGGTTATTCTTATGAAACAAGAGGCCTTGTTGTTCATGGTTTTGCCCGCGGAAGACAACTGGGCTATCCAACAGCAAATCTAGTAATTAAAGATTACGTTCATTTGCCAGCTGTTGGAGTTTATACCTGTGATGTCATTTTTGCTGGAGAACGTCATCGTGGCTTTGCTTCAATTGGATATAATGATACTTTTAACGGGACTGAAAAAACAGTTGAAGTTCATATTTTTGATTTTAATGGAGAAATTTATGGTGAAAAATTGACTGTTTTATGGCTAGATAAAATTCGCGATATGATTAAATTTGATGGGATAGATCAATTAATTAAACAAATGAAAGAAGACGAGCAAATTGCTCGTGATTTCAAAGCGTAAATAAACTGTAAGTAAATTAGGAAAAGTGATTTGGAAAGGGAGTAGAAAAACAACGTGAGTCAAAATGAGATCCGCTGTTTTTTTATGATGAAAAGAGATGAAAATTAATAACAAAAAAGTTGTAATTGTTGGAGCTGGAGCCGTAGGGAGTACTTATGCTCATAATTTAGTTGTTGATGATTTAGCAGACGAAATTGCAATAATAAATACCAACAAAAGTAAAGCTTCAGCCAACAGTTTGGACTTGCTTCATGCGCTTCCCTATTTAAATGCAGCTCCTAAAAACATTTATGCTGCTGATTATTCAGATGTTTCTGATGCAGATATTGTTGTTTTGTCTGCCAATGCTCCATCAGCAACTTTCGGAAAAAATCCAGATCGCCTACAGTTATTAGAAAATAATGTCGAAATGATTCGTGATATAACTCGTAAAACAATGGATGCAGGTTTTGATGGTATCTTCTTGGTCGCATCAAATCCAGTTGATGTCCTTGCCCAAGTTGTTGCAGAAGTATCTGGCTTGCCTAAACATCGTGTGATAGGGACAGGAACGCTTTTAGAAACTAGTCGGATGCGCCAAATCGTTGCAGAAAAACTCCAAATTAATCCTAAAAGTATTCATGGATATGTTTTAGCTGAGCATGGGAAATCAAGTTTTGCCGCTTGGTCAAACGTGACAGTCGGTGCGATTCCATTAACAACGTGGCTCAAAAAATATCCTAATCCAGAGTTTCCAACCTTCGATGAAATTGATCAAGAAATTCGTGAAGTAGGTTTGGATATCTTTATGCAAAAAGGAAATACCTCTTACGGAATCGCTGCTTCATTAGCTCGTTTGACAAGAGCAATTTTTAGAAACGAAAGCGTGATTCTGCCAGTTTCTGCCTATTTGACAGGAGAGTATGGTCAGTTCGATTTATATACAGGAAGTCCTGCAATTATTGATAGAACAGGTGTTCGAGCAGTCCTAGAGTTAGAATTAACTCAAGAAGAGCAAGAAAAATTTAAAGCTTCAACGGTTCTTCTTAAAGAGAATTTTGATTCAATTAAAGAAAAATGTACTTTGTAAATATAATAAAAAGAATAAAGAAATTTATTCTTTTTATTATACAAAACAATGAAATAATATTTCAAAATAAAAAAAGATTAAATTGATACTTGAAATAATAATTCTTTTAGGTTATAATGAATACGTTATCAAGAAATAATATTTCGGAAGGATAAAAAATGTACGGTTATTCAATTTTTATGAATAGGGACTTGAATGAAAAGGACTATTTATATATTGACAAGATGACTAATCATGGTTTTAAAGGGATTTTCACATCGATGCATATTCCCGAGGATGAAGCAAGTCTATATAAAAAAAGACTAATAGACTTAGGAACAGCTGCTAAAAAGAATCATTTGAAACTTATGGTTGATATTTCAGGTCAAGCTTTAGAAAAAGCTGGATTTTCTATTGATAGAGTAGAAGAACTTCAAGAACTTGGAGTAACTGGTCTCAGGATGGATTATCATATCAGCAATGAGACAATTGCGCAAGTCAGTCAAAAAATGACTGTCAGTCTAAATGCCAGTACGATTAGGCAAGAAGATATTGACGAGTTAAAAGAATACAAGGCAAACTTTAATCAGCTTGAAGCCTGGCACAACTATTACCCAAGACCAGAAACAGGCCTTTCTCGGGAGAGCTTTCTTAGAAAAAATGAATTTTTGAAAAGAAATTCATTTAAAGTTATGGCCTTTATTCCGGGAGATGATTCTCTACGCCATCCTTTATATGAAGGATTACCAACCCTTGAAGCGCACCGCTATCAACATCCACTCTCTTCCTTACTTGATATGGAGTCTCTAAATATAGATCATATTTATGTTGGGGATGGAGGCTTAAAAGCAAGAACAGCTTGGCAGATTAACCAATATCTTCAAGAGGGGGAACTTGTATTGCAAGCAACCCAAGCAACTAATGATTTTGCTAAAGTCCTCGGTGAGCATGAAAATAGACAAGATGATGCTAGAGATGTGATCCGCAGCGCTCAGGCCCGCTTCAATGAAATTTCTGAAATAAATCCAGAAAATACAATTGAGAGAAAAAAAGGCTCAATTACTATTGATAATTGTGAATATGGTCGTTATATGGGCGAAATTCAAATTACTAAAAGGAATTTGCCAGCAGATAAAAAAGTAAATGTTGTGGGAAATATTATTAAAGAAGATTTAGAACTTATTTCTTTTATTGGCCCAGGACAAAAATTTAAAATAGAAAAAGAGAAAAATAATGATTGATTTATCAACACTAACAACAGAACGACGAAATAACGAAACTTTTAACCTTGACCAAATGACTGTCGCAGAAGCGCTTATTAAAATGAATAATGAAGATAAAAAAGTTGCTTTTGCAGTTGAAGAAGCACTTCCAAATATTGAACCAGTTATTTCATCAGCGATTGAAGCTTTTAACAAAGGTGGCCGTTTGATTTATATGGGTGCTGGAACAAGTGGTCGTTTAGGTGTACTTGATGCCGCTGAATGTGTCCCAACCTTTGGCGTACCAGCTACCCAAGTGATTGGTTTAATTGCCGGTGGTGACAAAGCAATGACGGTTGCTGTCGAAGGGGCTGAGGATAGTCTTGAACTTGGAAGACAAGATTTGATTGATTTGAAGTTGAATGAGAACGACCTTGTTTTAGGAATCGCTGCCAGTGGTCGGACTCCATATGTAATTGGAGCTTTAGATTACGCTAAAGAAATTGGTGCTAAAACGGCAAGTCTTTCTTGTAATCTTAATGCTGAAATTTCAAAACATGCCGAATTTCCAATTGAAGTTGATTGTGGACCAGAATTTTTAACAGGCTCAACAAGATTAAAATCGGGAACAGCTCAAAAATTAATTTTGAATATGATTTCAACAATTTCAATGATTGGGATTGGTAAAGTTTATAATAACTTGATGGTGGATGTTAAACCAACAAATGAAAAATTAGTTGAGCGTAGTAAACGCATCATTATGCAAGCGACAGATTGTACTTATGAAGAAGCCGAAGAAAAATTCATTGAAGCCGATCAAGATGTTAAACTTGCAATTGTCATGTTATTAACTGATTGTGCAGCAGAAGAAGGAAAAACCAAGCTTGTTAGAGCAAATGGTTTTGTGAAAAATACTCTGAATTAAGAATTTACCTTTTAAGGTAGGAGAAGGAGCAAAAATGGCAGAAGAAAAAATAGCTCGTATTGCACGTGAGATTTATGAAAATGTTGGTGGAACACAAAATGTAAAAAAATTGATTCTTTGCATGACTCGTGTTCGGATGACCATTATTGATGATTCAAAAGTTAACTTAGCTGGTTTAAAGGCAATTGATGGAGTGATGGGTGTCGTTGAAGATGAAACACTACAAGTTGTCATCGGACCTGGAACTGTAAATAAAGTTGCTCAAGCAATGGTTGAGACAGTTGGGGTAAGGTTAGGAGAAACTTTCCCAAGTGCTGAAGGTCAATCAATTGATGATTTAATGGCAAAAACAAAATCGGAAGCTAAAGAAAAGTATAATAAGCCTTCAAAATTTAAAGCGGTTCTTAATACGATTTCTAAAATATTCGTTCCATTGATTCCTGCTTTTGTTGGTGCCGGTTTGATTGGTGGGCTGGCCTCTGTTTTAGGAAACTTAGTCACTGCTGGTACCTTAGATGCCGCAACATGGACCCAGTTTATTACCGTCTTAAAAATTATTCAATCCGGAATATTTTCTTACTTAGCCATCTATGTCGGAATTAATTCAGCTCAAGAATTTGGAGCGACACCTTCGCTTGGTGGTGTTATCGGTGCGGTTTCCTTGCTCACAGGAATGAACCCAGAAGCACCATTGAAAAATATCTTTAATGGAAGTGCACTTTCGGCAGGACAAGGTGGAATTATTGGCGTAATTTTCGCTGTTTGGTTACTATCGATTTTAGAAAAACAACTACGTAAATTTATTCCTGACTCAATTGATATTATTGTGACACCAACCATTGGTTTATTGGTCATTGGTTTTGCGGAGATTTTTGCCATTATGCCGGTAGCGGGAGTTATTTCTTCAAGTTTAGTCGGGGCAATTAACTTTATTCTTCAAGTTGGTGGTGGTTTCTCTGGCTTTGTTTTGGGTGTACTTTTCTTACCAATGGTTATGTTTGGTTTACACCAAATCTTAACCCCTATTCATTTAGAAATGATTGCTAAAACGGGCTCAACACAATTATTGCCAATCCTTGCAATGGCTGGAGCTGGTCAAGTTGGTGCTGCGATTGCGCTTTGGCTTCGTTTGAGAAAAGATAAAGAATTTGTCGAACTTGTTAAAGGTGCTCTTCCAGTAGGAATTTTAGGAATTGGAGAACCTTTAATTTATGGGATTACCCTACCTCTTGGTCGTCCATTCATCACGGCCTGTATCGGTGGGGGGATTGGTGGTGCAATCATCGGTTCATTAGGTCAAGCTGGAGCCATTGCTATTGGCCCTTCAGGCCTTGCTCTCCTTCCACTTATTGCTAATGGCAAATGGTGGGTTTATCTTCTTGGACTATTGGGTGCTTAAATTGGTGGATTTATTGCTACTTATCTCTTTGGTATTCCTAAAGATGCAAAAGAAAAAGCAGATAATTATGGAAAATCAGTCCAAATGGAAACTATTCAACCTACTTTACGTGTTGTGACAACTCCAGAATTTTCTAGTTCAACAATCGCATCACCACTTGAGGGGAATGTGAAAGAACTTTCTACAATTGAGGATGAAGTTTTCTCAAGCGGAATGTTGGGTAAAGGAGTAGCCATTGAACCAGATAATGGAGATGTCGTTTCGCCCGTCGCTGGAGTTGTTACTACAGTTTTTCCAACTAAGCACGCGATTGGTTTGACTAGTGATGACGGTGTTGAAATTCTTATTCATATTGGAATGGATACTGTTGGCTTAAATGGTGAAGCTTTTGAAAGTTTCGTTAAGCAAAATGACCGTGTCAAAAAAGGAGATTTACTGGTAAGAGCAGATCTTTCAAAAATAAAAGCGGCAGGTTTATCTATAATTACACCTGTGGTTATCACAAATTCTGATACTTATCGAAAAATTATTATCAGTCATGGTGGGAAAATAAGTAAAGGTCAAGAGATTATAACAGTAAAAGCATAAAAGTTAGAGGTTGGTTTATACCAACCTCTTTGTTATAATTAAAGAAGAACGGAGAGGTTAAATGGATACTTTACTTATCATTAGGCAAAATTATTCTAGCTTTACGACAGTTGAGAAAAAAATAGCTGACTATATTTTTGAAGTCGGAGAGAAAATGCTAGAAAAAAGTGCGCAAGAAGTGGCTGGAGAAATTGGTAGCTCCTCTGCGGCTTTAGTAAGATTTTCCAGAAAGTTAGGTTATGATGGATTCTCCCAGTTTAAACAAAAATTGAGTGCCTCGTATGCTGCTCATGTAGATGATGAAGAATACTACAAGGAAGTAAATGATTCTGAATCACCTACTTCAATTAAGAATAAACTCAAAGTCCGGGTAAATCACATGGTAGAGACGACAAATTCTGCTCTGTTGGATGATGAAATCATGGAAGCTGTGTCTTCAATTGATGCTGCTGAGAATATCTTTGTTTTTGGAATTGGAGCATCTTCAATGGTTGCTCAGGATATTTTTCAAAAGTTTAGTCGAATTGGCAAGCAAGTTATCTTTATTCAAGATGCCCATTTATTTGTTTCCTCTCTTTCTGTTTCTAATAAAAAAACAATCTTCATTGGAATTTCAATGAAGGGGGAAACAAAAGAAGTTCTGGAACTCGCAAGCGTGGTGAAAAATATGAAAATCCCCATTATTGCAATTACTTCTCGGGAAAATTCAAGCTTAGGACAAATGGCTGATTGTATTCTTCATTCTGTTTCTGGTGAAGATTATCAAATGCGGACTGCTGCAACAATGAGTTTGATGGCTCAGCTTTATGTTGTTGACATTCTTTTTTATATGTATGTATCAGAGCATTTTACAGAAAGTTATGACAAGTTGGAAAAAACACGTGATGCTATAAAATTATTGGAAAAAAAGTGACAGGATTGAAATTTATTAATGATGAGTTGATTTCTGCAATTTTTTTCACAATATGATAAAATAGACCTTGTAAAAGATGGACTGAAGTCCAAAATTTAAGAGGCTTAAACGCCCTATAAGGAGAATTAGAATGTCACGTAAACCAATTATCGCTGGTAACTGGAAAATGAACAAAACTTTGTCAGAAGCGCAAGCTTTTGTTGAAGCTGTAAAAAATAACTTGCCTTCATCTGATAATGTTGAATCAGTTATCGGTGCACCTGCACTTTTCCTCGCTCCTATGGCTTACCTTCGTCAAGGTTCAGAATTGAAACTTGCTGCTGAAAATAGCTACTTTGAAAATGCTGGAGCGTTCACTGGTGAAAATAGTCCAGCTGCTATCGTTGATTTAGGTGTTGAATACATCATCATCGGTCACAGCGAACGTCGTGAATATTTCCACGAAACTGACGAAGACATCAACAAAAAAGCAAAAGCAATCTTCGCTGCTGGAGCAACTCCAATCCTTTGTTGTGGTGAAACTTTGGAAACTTTTGAAGCTGGAAAAACAGCTGAATGGGTTTCAGGTCAAATCGAAGCTGGTCTTGCTGGCTTGAGTGCTGAACAAGTTTCAAACTTGGTTATTGCTTATGAACCAATCTGGGCAATCGGAACTGGTAAAACTGCAACAAACGAAATCGCTGATGAAACTTGTGGTGTTGTTCGTTCAACAGTTGAAAAACTTTACGGAAAAGAAGTTTCAGAAGCTGTACGTATCCAATACGGTGGTTCAGTTAAACCTGAAACAATCGAAGGATTGATGGCTAAAGAAAACATCGACGGTGCCCTCGTTGGTGGAGCTTCACTTGAAGCTGATAGCTTCCTTGCATTGCTTGAAATGTACAAATAATTTTATAATTATGGGTTGAATGAAAGTACTGATTCTGTCAGTACTTTTTTCGTACATTTTTTAGTTTTTGTTATAGGATTGAAGTTTATAGTTCTGCTAGTATCTTTATCAGTAAAACTTTTGATAAAATAAAGAGATGACAAATTAATTAAGGGGAGAAAAATGTGTACCAGTTTTCAACTAAAGTCAAGTGACGGTGGATTGGTTTTTGCTAGAACAATGGATTGGCATACTTTTAATGCCGCTGCCCTTGTTCTACCAAGAAATTATGAATGGACAAGCGTCTATAACAATCAAAAAATGATTAATCCATATGCCATCCTTGGCGTCGGAAATAGCGAAATGAGATTACATGCTGATATTTCAGATGGTGTAAATGAATATGGCTTGGCGGCACAAAAACTAACTTTTTCAAATCAGTCAGATTATGCTAAAGAAGCAGAGAAGGGAAAAGTTCAACTTGCTGCTTTTGAATTTTTGCTTTGGTTGCTGGGGAATTGCCGTTCAATTGAGGAAGTTCGTCAGAATATTGATAATGTACAGTTGATGACTGATGAAAATGCAATCTACAAATTTGGACGTAATGATTTACATTTTTCTGCGACAGATCCAAGCGGGCAAATGATTAATATTGAACCGCATGGTGGACGATTGGTCATTTCAGATAATCCAATTGGTGTGGTTACAAATGCTCCTAAATTTGAGAATGAAGTCGAGAAATTAAGGACTTATATGGATATCAATTTACTGACAGAAAGTGAAAATACTTCTGTCAGTAAAAATGAGGATAGTAATTCATCATTAGAAAATCTGTCAGTAAAAAATGATAATCCTAACCAAATTTCGACAGGAAGTTTCAATGGGAAACCAGTTTTTCCTGGAGGATTCACACCAACAGCTCGATTTATTCGAGCAGCTATTTACAAAGAAAGAGCGGTGTATCCTAAAGATGAACAGCAAAATATTGTTGAGGCATGGCATATTTTAAATGGTGTTACAGTTCCAAAGTCTGAAGGCCGCTCAGGGACTTATACTGTTTATCGCAGTGCTGTGGAAGTGAACAGTCGCAGACTTTACTTACAAACGTATGATGATTTAAGTATACAAGTCTATCGTTTCCCAGATGAATTATAATCTTAAGATTTTGTTATAATGAAAACAAAATTATTTTAGGAGAATTTAATGCATCTTATCGTTATTTTAGGCGCACTTATTTCAATATCTTTTACAACTACTTATCTTATCGCTAGTCTGCGTGGTCGAGTTAAACCGAATAGAATTACTTGGTTAATTTGGGGAATTGCTCCATTGATTAGTACAGCAGCATCCTTATCAACTGGTGTTTCTTGGGCAAGTTTACCCGTATTTATGGCTGGCTTTGGTCCAATTTTAGTTTTTATTGTTTCGTCATTTAACAAAGCAGCTTATTGGAGAATTGAAAGATTTGATTATATTTGTGGCCTTGTTTCTATTTTAGCCTTAGTAGCTTGGTATTTGACTAAAAGTCCTAATGTTGCAATATCTCTTGCGATATTATCAGATGCTCTAGCCGCATTACCTACCATGTTAAAAGGTTGGAAGTATCCCGAAACAGAAAATGGTTTCTTGTTTTTAGGTAGTCTTTTTTCTGCATCAACAAGTTTTACAGAGATCCATCATTGGAATTTCGCAGAAGTTGCTTTTCCAATTTATCTCATCTTGCTTAGTTTGACAATGTTATTCCTTATTGAAGGAAGAAGAAAATACTTAAATTATAAAAAAGTACTTTGACAAGTACTTTTTTTATAATTTAAGCCCTAAGATAAAGTACGATTCTAATATAAAATTGCAAAATAAAGTAATTTATAATAAAATATAAAGATATAAACGTATTTTATATTTAATTTTTGTATTTTAAAATAATAAATATGGTTTCAATTGGAAGACCTAAACTTTAATATGATTTAAATGGTTTAAGCTCAATAAGTGAAATGTTGAAAAAGTTATGCGAAAGGTAACGAATGTGAGAAAATATCAGAAGGAAAATGTTTACGAAGCTTTCAATAAACGACTAGATTATATTTGTAATTATTTCGACCACTTAATTGTCTCCTTTTCTGGCGGGAAAGATTTTGGATTGATGCTAGAACTTGTTCATCGTTATTATGAAGAAAATAATCTTGCTGACAGAGAAATAGCAGTTTCTGTTTATTATCTTGACTATGAGGGGAATTATCAAGAAACCAAAGACTATATAGAACGCTCAATGGGGAAATATCCTGATTTTGATTATTATCATATTTGTATGCCTGTCTCTGCTTCATGTGGAATATCGATGTCACAATCGACTTGGCTTCCTTGGGACCCTGAACATCCCGAACTCTGGTTGAATTCAGTTCCAGAAGGAGCAATTCATCTTGAAAATCACAATTTCCCATTTTTTGAAATAGGAATGTCTGATTATGATTTTCAAAGCAAATTCTGTCAGTGGCTTCATCAAGAAAAGAAAGCAGAAAGAACAGCAGTTCTTGTCGGAATTAGAGCTCAAGAAAGTTTAAATCGCTTTAATGCTGTGACACGTGATGAAACTTTTTCAAGATTTGGAACTACAAATTATAGCCATCGAATTTTTCATAATGTTTTCAATTTTTATCCGATGTATGATTGGTTGTTTGAGGATATCTGGGTAGCAAATGCTAAATTTTCTTTTGATTATAATCATTTATATGATTTATATTTTCAAGCAGGAGTACCCTTTAAAAGTATGAGGGTTGCCAATCCTTTTCATCAATGTGGCGTCTCATCTTTGAAATTGTATCAAGCATTGGAGCCAGAGACTTGGGGAAAATTGATTGGTCGTGTCAATGGAGCAAATTTTGCGGCTATTTATGGTGGGACAATTGCTCTTGGTTATCGTGGAGTCAGTCTTCCTAAGGGGCATACTTGGGAGACCTATGTTGACTTTTTACTCAAGACATTACCAGAGGATATTCGAGAAGTTTATCTGAAAAAGTTCCAGAGTTCTCTGACTTACTGGACAAAAAATGGGGGAGCTTTGCCTCAGAAAGTTGTTAGTGAACTAGAAGAAACAAATTTGCAATTTGAAAATTTAGGTACTCCAAAAAATAATCGAAATTACAAACAGGAATATGAATTAGTTCGTTTCAAAAAATACCCTGATGATGTACCAATTAAAAATTTCAGATTAGTCCCCTCTTATAAAAGAATGTGTGTCACCATTTTAAAAAATGATACTTCCTGTCAATATATGGGATTTGGTCAAACGAAAGATGAATTGCAAAAGAAGAAGGAGGCAATGAAAAAATGGGAGAGCTTTTTGTAAGTCCAGCTTATCAAGTGAGACGGGTTCCAATTGAAAAGATTAGAGCAAATTCTTATAATCCTAATAAAACTGCGCCGACTGAATTTAAACTTTTAGAACGGTCGATATTAGAAGATGGTTATACCATGCCAATTGTCTGCTATTATGACAAAGAAAATGATACTTATGAGATTGTGGATGGTTTTCACCGCTATCTTGTAATGAAAAATTCTGAAACGATTGCGCAAAGAGAAGGGAACTGTTTACCCGTTTCTGTGATTGATCGCCCATTAGAAGATAGAATAGCCAGCACTATTCGCCATAATCGTGCCAGAGGGACTCATTCAGTAGAATTAATGACAGAAATTGTTCAACAATTGGTTGAAGCTGGTTTAAGTGATCGGTGGATTATGACAAATATTGGAATGGATAAAGAAGAATTATTAAGGCTCAAACAATTAAGTGGGCTTGCCTCTTTGTTTAAAGGAGGGGAGTTTTCACGGTCTTGGGAATGGGATAAAGAAGAATAGAGTGTAGTTAAAGCTACCCTCTTTTTTATCTATATTTTCCGTTTTGTAAAGTCAATTGCTATCCATAGGTGTGTTATAATAGGTCAAGTATTTGTGATTTTTATTGGTAAGATTAATTTTAGGGTTAATCCTCTCACTATCTTTCATTGAATAGGAAAAATTTTTGAAGGGACTTATAAATGTTGCAAAAACCTAATTCGGCTTATTTTCACATTCCTTTTTGTTCTCATATTTGTTATTATTGCGATTTTGCTAAAGTACTGATGACAGGACAGCCGATTGATGCTTATATTGAATCGCTCATAGAAGAATTTCAAAGTTTTGAGATAGAAAAATTAAGAACAATCTATATTGGTGGTGGAACGCCTAGCGTTTTATCAGCCCAACAACTTGAACGTTTACTGACAGCGATTGCTGAACAGTTAGATTTAGAAGTTTTGGAAGAATTTACTGTTGAAGCAAATCCGGGGGATTTATCAGATGAGGTTATTAAAGTTTTGGCTGATTCAGCAGTAAATCGAATTTCATTAGGTGTCCAAACTTTTAATAATGCTTTGCTCAAAAAAATCGGGCGGACACATACAGAAGTTCAAGTCTATGATTCAGTTGAAAGACTGAAAAAAGCTGGATTTGAAAATATTACGATTGATTTAATCTATGCTTTACCTGGGCAAACGATGGAGATGGTTAAGTCAGATGTTGAAAAATTTTTAGAATTAAAACTACCACATGTGGCATTATATAGTCTTATTTTAGAGGACCATACAGTTTTTATGAATCGACAACGTCGTGGTCTTTTACGCCTACCAAGTGAAGATAAAAATGCGGACATGTATGAATATATCATGGATATTTTAGCTAAAAATGGTTATAATCACTATGAAGTTTCAAATTTTGGCTTACCAGGATTTGAGAGCAAACATAATATAACTTATTGGGATAATGAGGAATATTATGGAATTGGCGCTGGAGCGTCAGGATATTTAGCAGGGATTCGTTATAAAAATCTTGGTCCAGTTCATCATTACCTTAAAGCTGCTCCAACTGAAAAAAGGATAAATGAAGAAGTTTTAAGTAAAAAATCTCAAATAGAAGAAGAAATGTTCTTAGGTCTTCGGAAAAAATCGGGAGTTTTGGTTGAGAAGTTTGAAAATAAATTCAAGTGTTCATTTGAAAAATTATACGGTGAACAAATCACAGAACTTATTAATCAAAAATTATTATATAATGATAGACAAAGAATCCATATGACAGACAAAGGTTTTGAGTTGGGGAATAATGTCTTTGAGAAATTTTTGCTCGATGATATTAATTTTTAATGCTATCGTGATGAATTTTTGTGAAAGTTATGTTACAATATAATTAATGAAACCTAAAATGAGACGTAAACTTAAAAAAATGGGAGCTTTTATCTTTACAGCATCCATGATTGCAATGATCGCCTTACTTGGTTTAGTACGAATTCGACCGGTAGAACCTCCTAAAAAAGCAGCAACTGAAAAAATTGTTGTAAATCATATTTTGGATGAGAAGGTTTTGGATTTGAATAAACCAGTTGTTGACCTTTCGGGTTGGCAACGTCCAGAAGATATTGATTACAACACCTTAAGTCAGCATGTGATTGGTGCGGTTATTCGTGTCAATGGTTCTTATGGTCATGCTGATAATTCAGCAAGCAAGGATGGAGAAGATACTGCCTATAAACAGCACATTAAAGCTTTCCAAGAGCGGGGAATCCCGACTGCGGTTTATGCTTTTGTGACTGGAGAAAACACTTCTGAAATGAGGAAGCAAGCAAGAGACTTTTATCGTCGAGCAAGCCCTTATAAGCCGACCTATTATTGGCTTGATGTCGAGGTAACCAATATGAAAAATATGAACCAAGGGATTGAGGCTTTTCGCTCTGAGTTGGAGAAACAAGGAGCTAAAAACATTGGTATTTATGCCCAAGACTGGTTCTTGCGAGATAATCAAATAAAAGTTGATAAATTTAAAGCGATTTGGATTGCTGCCTATGGACGAAATACAGGTTATTGGGATGCTTCACCAGAAACGACTTTAAGTTATAAAATGCAACAATTTACTGACCAAGGAACTTTACCAGGTTACTCGGGAAATGTTGATTTGAATATGGTTAATAACCAAACCAACTATAATGAATTGTTTAAAAATCAAAAATAAAATTTTTCTTCCAAGTTAATTTATGATTCTCTTGGAAGTTTTTTTATTAAGCCTGAAATAAATAAATTTGCTATAATAAATCAAAAAGCAATTAAGGAGTTCATGATGTCAGAGAAATTTACAAGACCAAGTAAAGATGAATATTTTAAAGAAATTGTCCAAGTGGTTGCAAAACGATCAACTTGTAACCATGCTCAAGTAGGAGCTTTATTGGTCAGTCCTAATGGTCAACTTCTCTCTACGGGATATAATGGTGCGGTTTCGGGGATGCCACATTGTACAGATATTGGTTGTACTGAAGATAAATATGGACACTGTGTAGCAACGGTTCATGCAGAACAAAATGCGATTGCTCAAGCTGCTAAACATGGCGTTTCACCTGAAGGTGCGATTTTATATACAACGTTATTTCCTTGCCTTGCCTGCCTGAAATTAGTTGTTGCTGCTGGTGTGAAAGAAATTAAATACATTGATGAGTATCATGCTAAAGATCCTTATGAAGAATTATTGATTGATACTTTAGAAATCGCCTGTGAAAAAATTTAATTAGCTCTGAGAACTTTAAAAACTCTGGCTAATAGATGAGCAATTTATGAAAATTGCTCTTTTTTTTGCTAAAATAGAAGGCGAGGTTATCATAAAATGGGTATAAAATATCAACAAAATTATCAAGTTCCTTTCTATGAAAGTGATGCTTTTAAAAAAATGCGAATTTCAAGCCTTTTAGCTGTGGCTTTACAGATTTCTGGAGAGCAATCAACTGCACTTGGACGCTCAGATGTCTGGGTATTTGAGAGATATGGCCTCTTTTGGGCAGTTATTGAATATGAATTGACGATTCATCGTTTACCAGAATTTAATGAAAAAATAACAATTGAAACTGAAGCAACTAGTTATAATAAATTCTTTTGTTATCGTAATTTCTCATTTTTAGATGAAAATGGAGAAGTTTTAGTTGAAATTCGTTCAACTTGGGTTTTGATGGATAAGGCAACGAGAAAAATTGACCGTGTATTGGATGAAATTGTTGATCCTTATGAATCTGAAAAAGTATCAAAAATTTCACGTCCTCATAAATTCCGTAAAATTGACGAATTTAGTGATGCTCAAAAAATTGTTTATCCTGTCCGTTTTTCAGCATTAGATATGAATGGACATGTTAATAATGCGAAATATTATGATTGGGCAGCTGATATGGTGGATTTTGAATTCCGTAAAAGTCATCAACCCAAACATGTATTTATAAAATATAATCATGAAGTCCTTTATGGTGAAGAAATTAATGCTTTAATGTCTTGGGAAGACGAAGTGAGTCATCACAATTTTAATGACGGAAGTACTCAAATTGAAATTCACTGGGGAAAAGTTTAATGACAGCTCTGTCAGTAAATTTTAGTGATAAAAAGTAGAAGAGAATAAAATGACAAATAAAAAATATGGTGGTTACTTAATTGACCTTGATGGGACAATTTACTTGGGAAATAAGCGTATTCCTGCAGGCGAGAATTTCATTCATCGGCTACAAGAGGCTAAAATACCTTATCTTTTGGTCACAAATAACACAACAAAAACACCGCGCGTGGTACAACGCCGTTTGAGTCAACAATTTAATATTGACACTCCATTGGAAACGATTTATACTGCAAGTCTTGCTACTGTTGATTATATGAATGATTTAGGCTTAGAAAAAACAGTTTATATCATTGGAGAAGATGGTCTTAAAGAAGCGATTTATGAGGCAGGTTACAAAAAAGATCGTGAGAATCCAGCTTACGTTGTGGTCGCTTTAGATACTGATTTAACTTATGAAATGCTTGTCCTTGCTACTCTGGCAATTCATAAAGGAGCTAAATTTATCGGAACAAATCCAGATTTGAATTTGCCAAACGAACGTGGTTTGACTCCTGGAGCTGGAGCGCTGATAAAAATGCTTGAAGCGGCAACACGAGTTGAAGCAACCATTATTGGTAAACCAGAAGCTATTATAGCCAATAAAGCGGTCGAAAAATTAGGGCTTCCTAAATCTGGTTTATTAATGGTTGGCGATAATTATCTGACAGATATTCATACGGGCATTAATAACGGAATTGATAGCTTGCTTGTCACAACTGGATTTACAAGAGCTGAAGAAGTACCAAATCTTCCAGTTCCTCCGACTTATGTAGTAGCTAGTTTAGATGAGTGGGAAGTTTGAAAATATTACTGACAGGTCTGTCAGTAATTGATTGCTTTTAAAAATTTACTGACGGAAAAATTAATTTCTGTCAGTAAATTTTAGAATACTTTGGGAGCGCCTATGAGAGATAAAGTCATTTTTGGATTTAGTATTTTATGGATTATTGCCTTGTCAGTAACTTTAACTATTTTTTTGGCGATTCCCTTATTTTTTGGTGAAATTTTTTGGTATCAATTAACCGATTTAGTTCAAATGACTGCCGGTAAAATATGGCATAATTTTTTAATTCTGATGAATTATTTAATTAATCCTTTGGAAACGAAACTATCTATGCCAGATTTCCCTTCGTCAGCAAGTGGTCTTCACCATTTCGCAGAAGTGAAAAATTTGTTTATGCTTGTTTTCTTTCTGACAATCATTTTGATTCCTTTCACTATTCGATTTATAAAAGAAAATCTTTCGATTGTTTTCCATAATGCGCTTAGAGTTGTTATGCTATTTCCTTTAGCAATTGGAGTTATTGCTTGGCTAATTGGCTTTGACCGATTTTTTGTAGCTTTTCATGAAGTGCTTTTTCGGGATAATAGTTGGCTCTTTGACCCAGCGACAGACCCGATTATTAGCGTTTTGCCTGCGCAATTTTTCATGCATAGCTTTTTAATCTTTTTACTCATCTATGAATTAATCTTTTTTGTCATTTATAGACGTGGAACTTTATTGTTAAAGAAAAAATACTGACAGAATGATCGGTGTTTTTTTATTGTTTGTTATTTCCGAATGATATAATGTGTTTTTTGAAGAAATGGAAGTAAATACCTAAAAAAACCGTTTAATTGAGATAAAATGAATAAGGAAGGTTGAGCAGACAGAGATTTTATAATCGTTCAACTAGTGAAACCCGAAGGGTTTGGTCGGTCTTTTCTGTAAATCAAATCATAAATGAGTTCACAGGCTAGAAATTCATAAAAGCCTACTCATTCTCAAGGAGAAATTGCAATGAATAATCTAAACTCAGTATTTGACTACGAAGACATCCAACTTATCCCAAATAAATGTGTCATTAACAGCCGTTTAGAAGCAGACACAAGCGTAAAACTAGGAAATTTTACGTTCAAGCTCCCTGTTGTTCCAGCGAATATGCAAACCATTATTGATGATAAAATTGCTGAAATGCTTGCAAAAGAAGGCTATTTCTATATCATGCACCGTTTTGAAGCAGAAAATAGAGCGGCATTTATAAAAAAAATGCACCAACAAGGCCTGATTGCTTCAATTTCTGTTGGTGTTAAAGCAGATGAACATGCTTTTATTCGTGAAATTTCAGCAGACGCACTCATTCCCGAATTTATTACAATTGATATTGCTCATGGACATGCAGATTCTGTTATTAAAACGATTCAATTGATTAAACGTTTGATGCCACAAACTTTTGTGATTGCTGGAAATGTTGGAACGCCAGAAGCTGTCCGTGAATTGGAAAACGCTGGAGCAGATGCGACTAAAGTAGGCATTGGTCCAGGGAAAGTATGTATCACAAAAGTTAAAACTGGATTTGGTACAGGTGGTTGGCAACTTGCAGCGGTAAAATGGTGTGCTAAAGCAGCAAGTAAACCAGTTATTGCTGACGGCGGAATTCGTACCCATGGCGATATTGCGAAATCAATCCGTATGGGAGCAACAATGGTAATGGTCGGTTCACTTTTTGCTGCACACGAAGAATCACCAGGACAAACTGTTGAACGTGACGGACAACTTTTCAAAGAATATTTTGGTTCGGCTTCAGAATATCAAAAAGGTGAACACAAAAATGTCGAAGGAAAGAAAATTCTCCTTCCTCACAAAGGCTCACTTAAAGATACATTGAAAGAAATGGAAGAAGATCTCCAAAGTTCAATTTCTTATGCTGGTGGTCGTGATTTGTCTGCGCTGACAAAAGTTGATTATGTTGTTGTTAAAAACTCAATTTGGAATGGTGATGCGATTTAGTAAGCATTTTCTTTCCCATTGTTCGGGAATACCAAAACTTATGCTTGAAAAACTTTAGCATTTAGTCTATAATAGAACAATCTTATTTATACCTAGGATATGGCTGGGCGTTTCTACCTCGTACCGTAAATGCGAGACAATAAGGAAATTCGATTTTTTAGTAAATTTAATTTCTTTTTTGCGTATTTGAAACGTCTTGTTATTTTTTATAACGAGACGTTTTTCTCACCTGTGGGCACAGATGAGAAAAAATTTTTTTAAGGAGAGAATAATGAAGTTATTAGAAGACCGCATTCATACAGACGGTCAAGTATTAGGACAAGACATTCTTAAAGTTGACCGCTTTTTGACACACCAAGTGGATTATCAATTGATGAAGGAAATCGGGAAACGTTTTGCACAGGTTTATGCAAATGCAGGAGTTACAAAAGTCGTAACCATTGAAGCAAGTGGGATTGCCCCTGCTTTATATGCTGCTGAATCACTCAACGTTCCAATGATTTTTGCTAAAAAAGCAAAAAATGTAACTATGAATGATGATTTATTGATTACAGAAGTTTATTCTTTCACTAAAAAATTAACTTCAACTGTCCAAATTTCAAGCAAAGTCATTGAAGAAGGCGATAAAGTCTTGATTATTGATGACTTTTTAGCTAATGGTCAAGCAGCACTTGGTTTGGTTCATTTAATGGAACAAGCTAAAGCAGAAGTTGTCGGTTTAGGAATGGTGATTGAAAAATCTTTCCAAGATGGCCGTCAAAAACTTCTTGACCAAGGAATGAAACTTACCAGTCTTGCCCGGATTGAAAAATTTGAAGATGGTAAAGTCATCTTCGCCCCAGCCGATGATAAAGATTTCGACTAAGCTTAAGCAATAAGAAAATAAAAAAAGAAAAATTTAAGGAAAATCAAAATGTCTCAAAAAAATGAACAAAGCCAGGAGCAAAGTAACTCAAAATCTGCTGTTTTAGGATTACAACATCTGCTGGCCATGTATTCAGGTTCAATTCTTGTTCCAATCATGATTGCTGGAGCTTTAAATTACTCAGCTACTCAGTTAACCTATTTAATTTCGGCAGATATTTTCATGTGTGGTTTAGCCACTTTCTTGCAACTCCAACTACGTAAGCACTTTGGGATTGGCTTACCAGTTGTCCTTGGTGTTGCTTTTCAATCTGTTGCTCCATTAATTATTATTGGTCAAAGACATGGCTCTGGAGCAATGTTTGGTTCATTAATGGTTGCAGGGGTTTTCGTTATTTTGGTTTCAGGAATTTTCTCTAAAATCCGAAAACTATTTCCACCAATCGTTACTGGTTCAGTAATTACAACAATTGGTTTAAGCCTTATTCCTGTTGCTATTGGCAATATGGGTAATAATGTTGATAAACCAACAATCCAAAGTTTAATTTTAGCTGTTTCCACTATAGTGATTATTCTTTTAATTAATATCTTTACTACTGGATTTATTCGTTCTATTGCTATTTTAATTGGACTTATTGCTGGAACAATTTTGGCTGCTAGCATGGGCTTAGTTGATTTTTCAGTTGTTTCTCAAGCACCATGGGCACACTTGCCACAACCTTTTTATTTCTCAGCACCTAAATTTTATTTGGCTGATTCATTAATGATGATTATTATTGCTATCGTGTCATTGGTTGAATCAACAGGAGTTTATTTAGCTCTTGCTGATATTACTGGTGAAAATCTTGATGAAAAACGTTTGCGTAATGGTTATCGTGCGGAAGGATTTGCTGTATTTCTTGGTGGTGTTTTCAACACTTTCCCTTACACTGGTTTTTCACAAAACGTTGGTTTAGTGCAATTATCAGGAATTAAAACACGTAAACCTATTTATTTCACAGCTGGATTTTTAATTGTATTAGGACTTATTCCAAAATTTGCCGCTGTTGCACAACTTATTCCAACTCCAGTATTGGGTGGAGCGATGTTGATTATGTTTGGTATGGTTGCCACACAAGGAATTAGAATGCTGGCAAAAGTTGAATTTGAAGGAAATCAAAATCTTCTGATTGCTGCAGTTGCTATTGCGATGGGTGTTGGTTTTAACTCAACAAACTTATTTACAGCACTTCCAAGCTTTATTCAACCTTTTGTTTCTAATGGGATTGTGATGAGTACTGTTTCAGCAATTATCCTGAATTTAGTATTTAATCATGGAAAAAAAGATGAATTAGTTACTGACGAAACAAAATAAAATAAAAACCACCGTTGAGGTGGTTTTTTTATTGAATTTTTTCTAAATCTCGCTGAAATTTCTTTTCAGAGTAAATTTCAAAAGAACCATCAGGTGCTACTAGGAGGTACTCTCCAAGTCGTCCAAAGGCTGGAATACGTACTTGATTGACTACAAGATAAACATTATCCGGATAAGCATTACTCAGCTTATTTGGCGAAATATAAAGCCCTAGCCAGTCCAAATGTTTTATTTCTTTAGAAAGGGTATCATGCTCAGCTGGATTTTTTGTAGACATTCCGTCAGCAAGTAATTTTTCTTTGGTCTCCTTATTCATTGCAAATTGACCAGACCACGAGAGCTGTCCTTTCTTAAAAGCCTCTAAGACCCACGATTCGTTTGCGGGTTTAGTCAGGCTGATTTGCCAATATTCAACAATTTCATTGCCTAGTTTAGCCTTCATAAAATGCTCCTTATTTTTGTATCTCCTTCTTATTTGCCTTCATTATAGCACCCGCTAAATAAAAGAACAATAAAAAAACGCCTGTCAGTAATAGGGCGTTTGTCTATTTATAAATACAATTATTTTAACTTATCTTTTTCATAAGTATGAACGAGTTCTAGTCCACGGAAATCTTGTTGTTTTAAAGCTTCATAGACAATCATACAAGCACAATTTGATAAATTTAATGACCGAACATGTTCGTCATTCATTGGAATACGAATGCATTCATCACGATGTTCATGCATAAATTCTTCAGGTAAACCTGTATCTTCACGGCCAAACAAGAAGTAGTGATCTTTTTCATCATCGGAGTAATCAACGTCAGAATAAACATGCTCAGCAAATTTACTGACCAAATAGAGTTGTCCTCCGTCATTAATTGAATTCATAAAATCATCTAAATTTTTATGATAGACAATATTTACCTTATCCCAATAGTCTAAACCAGCACGTTTAAGATGCTTATCAGAAATTTCAAAACCAAAGGGTTCAATTAAATGTAAAACGGTATTAGTAGCCGCACAAGTGCGGGCGATATTTCCTGTATTGAAATGAATACGAGGTTCAAAAAGAGCAATATGATTCATGAAATACACTTTCTTAATAACAAAAATTTTACTGACAGCCTTATCAAAAAATCTATGAGTAAAATGCAATTATTTAAGAACATTTTACCATAAGCAGAAGAGCTGTCAGTAAATTAATTAAAGTAAAAAACAAAAAAACTAGACCCCTCGGAGTCAATCTCAGCAAGAAGTCTAGTTGGGGGACTAATTTGCTTTAATCATAACAGGAAAGATTGAAACAAATTAATATAATTGATATCATACCACTTCTTTTGTATTTTGTAAAGAGAAAACTAAATTTTTTTGATAAAAAAAAGAAATTATTTTTAAAAATGAGTGACTAATATCAAACTTGTCAAAGCGAAAACAGCAAAAATTTGCTATAATAGTAAAAGTAAAAATCAATGAGAGGGGTTGCTATGATAATTGGAATATGGGCAGAAGATGAAGCAGGTCTTATCGGTGAAGCTGATAAAATGCCTTGGTCTTTACCTGCTGAACAACAACATTTTAAAGAAACAACCATGAATCAAGTGATTTTGATGGGACGAAAAACGTTTGAAGGAATGAATAAACGTGTATTGCCAGGGAGAATAAGTATTATTTTAACTCGCGATGAAACTTATCAATCAGATAATGAAAAAGTGCTCATCATGCACAGCCCTAAGGAAGTTCTAGATTGGTACCATAAGCAAAATAAAGACTTATTTATCACAGGAGGAGCTGAAATTTTAGCCCTTTTTGAATCTGAACTTGAATTGCTCTATCGAACAGTTGTTCATGAAAAATTTAAAGGAGATACTTATTTTCCAAGTACATTTGACTTTGGAAGATTTAAGCTAGTCTCTGAAAAATTTCACGATAAAGATGAGCGGAATTCTTATACTTTTACAATTAAAAAATATGAAAAAGTGAAACAACCATGACAAAATCAATTTTTGGGCTTTTCACAGCTCTCCTTTGTTGGATTAGCATTGTCATCGCTATTCAATGCTTTAGAAAAAAACGTTGGGGTCTGGGAGTATTGTTTTTACTCAATGCTTTTACGAACCTCGTAAATACAATTCACGCTTTTTCTGGAACTTTATTTTAAAAAATAGAAAAAGTGCCTTTTAAGTAAGCCAATAACACTTACTTTTTATGTTAGTGAAATCAGGAATAAAATAACTATGTCAAATACACAAAATCCAAATATACATTGTTCTTTCTGTGGAAAGAGTCAAGATGATGTAAAAAAAATGATTGCCGGTTCAGACGTTTATATTTGTAATGAATGTATTGAACTTTCAACTCGAATCTTAGAAGAAGAATTAAGAGAAGAACAAGATTCAGAAATGCTTGAAGTTAAAACACCTAAAGAAATGTTTGACCATTTAAATGAATATGTGATAGGTCAAGAAAAAGCAAAACGTGCACTTGCAGTTGCCGTTTATAATCATTACAAACGAATTAATTTTGCAGCAAGTAAAATTGCTGAAGATATTGAACTACAAAAATCAAATATTCTATTAATCGGACCTACCGGTTCTGGTAAGACTTTTCTCGCTCAAACTTTAGCGAAATCACTCAACGTTCCATTTGCGATTGCAGATGCGACAAGTTTAACTGAAGCTGGTTATGTTGGAGAAGACGTTGAAAATATTCTCTTAAAACTTTTACAAGCGAGTGATTTCAATATTGAACGTGCTGAACGTGGAATTATCTATATCGATGAAATTGATAAAATTGCTAAAAAATCTGAAAATGTATCAATTACTCGTGACGTTTCCGGGGAAGGTGTTCAACAAGCCCTTTTGAAAATTATTGAAGGAACGGTAGCTAGTGTTCCACCACAAGGTGGACGTAAACATCCTAATCAAGAAATGATTCAAATTGATACCAAAAATATCTTATTTATTGTTGGTGGAGCTTTTGACGGGATTGAAGAAATTGTCAAACAACGTTTAGGTGAAAAAATTATTGGTTTTGGTGCCAATAATAAAAAATTAAATGACGATGATTCTTATATGCAAGAAATTATTGCCGAGGACATTCAAAAATTCGGATTAATTCCTGAATTTATTGGTCGTCTGCCAATTGTTGCTGCTTTGGAACGTTTGACCGAAGAGGATTTGATTCAAATTTTGACAGAACCTAAAAATGCTTTGATTAAACAATATAAACAACTCCTTTTATTTGATAATGTTGAACTTGAATTTGAAGATGAAGCCCTCATGGCAATTGCTAGAAAAGCAATTGAGCGCAAAACAGGAGCGCGTGGACTTCGTTCAATTATTGAAGAAGTAATGATGGATATCATGTTTGAAGTTCCAAGTCATGAAGAAATTACAAAAGTTATTATTAATGAAGCAGTTGTTGACGGAAAAGCTGAGCCACAAATGATTCGAGAGGCCAAGAAAAAATGACCATAAATACAAATAATCTGACAATAACAATTTCAGCAGCATCAAAAAAACAATATCCAGAAAATGATTGGCCAGAAATTGCCTTAGCTGGGCGTTCAAATGTCGGTAAATCAAGTTTTATTAATACTTTACTTAATCGTAAAAACTTTGCCAGAACTTCTGGTCAACCTGGTAAAACACAGTTGCTCAATTTTTATAATATTGATGATCAACTTCATTTCGTTGACGTACCTGGTTACGGCTACGCTCGTGTTTCTAAAAAGGAACGCGAAAAATGGGGTAAAATGATTGAGGAATATTTGACAACAAGAGAAAATTTAAAAGCAGTTGTCAGCTTAGTTGATATTCGTCATGAACCCTCAGAAGATGATTTGATGATGTATGAGTTTTTGAAATACTACCATATTCCAGTGATTTTAGTTGCGACCAAAGCCGATAAAGTTCCACGTGGTAAGTGGAATAAACATGAATCTATTATCAAAAAAGCAATGAAATTTGATAGTACAGATGATTTTATTATCTTTTCTTCTACTGATAAGACAGGATTTGAAGAAGCTTGGGAAGCGATTTTAAGATATCTCTGAAAATAGTGCTATGAAGAGATTCATAGCCTTTTCTACACTTAAAAAGAGGAAATATGTACAAAATAAAACTTAATAATATAAAATTTAGGGCACATATTGGTGTTCTGCCAGAAGAAAAAGTTCTCGGACAAAATCTCGAAATTGATTTAATCGTGGAAACAAATTTTGATTTTTCAGGAAAAGACGAATTAGATGAAACTTTGTCTTATGTTGATTTCTATGAGGCAACAAAAGCAGTTGTAGAATCTTCAAAAGCTGATTTAATTGAACATGTTGCCTTTGAAATTATTCAAGCAGTAAAGGCTACTTCAGAGCGTATATCAACGGTTGAAGTCCATCTTAGAAAATTAGCCGTACCGATTGAAGGAATTTTTGATTCAGCTGAAATTGAGATGAGAGGCTAAAGCTGGTTTTTAAGATAAATATTTTAAAGAGATAGAAGAGAAACAAAATCATAAAAGATTATGTCTAAATGGAGGACTTATGCAAACAACTTACTTAAGCATGGGAAGTAATATTGGTGACCGTCAGTATTATTTACATGAAGCCATTCGTTTATTGGGAAAACACCCTAAAATTATGATTGAAAAAGTATCAAATTTTTATGAAAGTACTCCAGTCGGCGGCGTCAAACAAGATGATTTTACTAATTTGGCATTAAAGGTGGCAACGCTACTTGAACCTTTGGAATTATTATCTTTTATTCATGAAGTTGAGTTATCTTTGAACCGTGAGCGAAAAATTCATTGGGGGCCAAGAACAATTGATATTGATATTATTTTCTATGACGACTTAGAAATGCAAGTAGAAAACTTGGTTATTCCACATAAAGAAGCTTTTAATCGTCTTTTTGTCTTGAAACCTATTTTTGAACTTATTGATAAAGACTTTAAATATTATGCGTCAATAGAAAAAGCAATAGCCGAACTTTCAGTAAGTGAACAAGAGCTCCATGTAATAAAAGAAGAAAAAACACCGAGAAATCGTATTGAAGATGCCGTTAAAGAGATTCTCTTTGCAGTAGGTGAAAATCCAAATCGAGAAGGATTACTTGAAACTCCAGCAAGAGTAGCTAAAATGTATGAAGAAATTCTTTCGTCACAACGCTTAAGCAAGTTTAATGAGTATAAACTTTTTGAAATTGATTCTTCTAAAACGGATTCAATCGTGTTGATTAAAGATATTCCTTTTTATTCAATGTGTGAGCATCATATGTTACCATTTTTTGGGAAAGCTCATGTTGCATATATTCCAGCTGATGGAAAAATTATTGGCTTGTCAAAAATTCCCCGTTTAGTTGATTATGTTTCGCGCAAACTCTCGGTTCAAGAAAATATCACTCATGATATTGGAGATATTTTGACTGATATTTTGAATCCTAAAGGAGTGGCAGTTCTTGTTGAAGGACGTCATATGTGCGTTGAAATGCGTGGAGTAAAAAAAGTAAATTCTATTACTAAAACTTCTTATTTTTTAGGTGAATTTAAAGAAAATAATGAAAAAAGAATGGAATTTTTAGAAAGTCTTTTATGAAAATCTTAGAACTTAATCAAGAATCTTTTTCTCTTAAAAATATTATCCTAAAATTTGATGAGTTAAATCACAATGAAATGATTTCTCTTCAAAAAAAACTTTATCGAAATGGTAGTTTGACAAGACTGGCTCCAGACTCCTTGTTAGTAGTTTTAACAATTGATGACTTAGCAAAATTGATTAATCTTTTTGAAAATGATGAAGATAAAAAAATGCTTGAAGTGATTTATAAGCGTCATCAAATCATTTGGTCAGGTAAAAATTTCAATTTTGATTTAACTAGAAAGTCAATTGTCTATTCAATCGTCAATGTTACACCAGACTCTTTTTATGATGGAAATCCAGATAATTTAAACCTCTCTCATATTTTAAAAAGAGTAGAAGCTGATTTAGAAAATGGAGCTTCTGTTCTTGAGCTGGGAGGGAAATCATCGAAACCAGGATATGACGATATTAGCCCAGAAGAGGAATGGAACAGACTGAAAGAACCTATTCTTGAGTTGAAAAAAAACTTTCCTAAAGCGATTTTTGCTGTCGATACGGATGAAGCTTATGTCATGGAACGAGTTTTAGACGCTGGGGTTGATATTATTAACGATATTGATGGTTTTGATACAAATGATAAATTAAAAGTGGTAGAAAAGTATCAACCGGCTTTAGTTGCTATGAATAATGGGCGAGCTGGTTTTAGTTATGCTGATAATGTTTATGAAGAACTTCCATTATTTTTTGAAAATAAAAAAGAAGAGTTACTTCAACTTGGTTTAAAAGCTGAGCAAATCGTTATTGATCCTGGAGTTGGTTTTTTTAATGGAGATTCAGGTTCAGATAGTCTTGAGCGGGTTAAAGCAACTGAAATTTTAAGCAGAATAGGTTTACCTCTTATGATTGCAATCTCTCGTAAGTCATTTATGGGAAAACTCTTCAATGCCCAAGGAGATGAGCGGCTTTTTTCAAGCCTTGTCCTAGAAGCGCAAATGGTTGCTGACGGGGGACGGATTTTGCGTGTTCATGATGTTAAGGAGACTAAACGTTTACTCGATGCAATTGAAATTTATAAGGAATTTTAAAAATGAATGAAGACCTAATTGCTGAAATTCAAGCTTTATCTGCTATTGGAAGTGAAGAAAAATTTTCCGAGATTATTCGATTATTGAAAAATTCGACTTTAGAGCTTCGGGGGAAAAAGAATCCAGATTTACAATTGTCAGCAAGTGCATTAGTTTTTAAAAAACATAAACTATTTTTTATTGAACACCCTTATCAAAAGGAGCTTTTGCTTCCAGCAGGTCATGTTGAACTAGGAGAAAAGCCATTGGAAACTGCGATTCGTGAGTTCCATGAAGAAACAGGTTTTTCAGCGTCAGAATCAGGCAAGTTGGTAGATGTTAACTTGATTAATATTCCTTACAACAAAATTAAGAATGAGAAAGAACATCAACACATTGATTTTCGTTTTCTATTGGAACTAAAAGAAAAAGAAGCAGGCCTTGCTGAATTGCCTTTTTTCCTTCTTGATAGAACTGAAGCTCCTGATGAATTTAAAAAATATTATCAATACAAAAGATAAAGTAGAAAAGGTCACAAAATGTCTATAGAAGAAGCATTGGAATGGATACATTCACGTTTAAAATTTAATATTCGCCCAGGCCTAAGTCGTGTTTCGGCCCTTTTAGAATTGCTTGGTCATCCAGAAGAGTCTTTGTCAATGATTCACGTTGCTGGAACAAATGGAAAAGGCTCCACAGTCGCTTTCACACGCTCAATCTTTATGCAGGCAGGTCTGAAGGTTGCTTCTTTCACAAGTCCTTTCATCACCACTTTTGGTGAGCGGATGTCGATTAATGCACTCCCGATTGCTGATGATAAATTAATTTATTATGTAGAAATGATCCAACCACTTGTTGCTGAACTTGATAAAGATGCTGAACTGACTGGAATTACCGAATTTGAAATTATCACGGCAATGGCTTTTAAATATTTCTCTGATGAGCAGGTTGATTTAGCGGTTATTGAAGTTGGTTTAGGTGGACTTCTTGATTCAACAAATGTGATTAAACCTGTTGTTTCTGGAATTACAACAATTGGTTTAGATCATATTGATATTCTTGGTTCGACCATTGAAGAAATCGCAGCTCAAAAGGCTGGAATTATTAAACCAGGAATTCCAGTAGTTGTTGGAAATATTGAATTAAAAGCACTTCGGGTTATATGGGAAGTGGCTAGAAAAAATACAGCGCGTGTTTATCAATTTCCATATGATTATCGTACGGAAGTGGAAGAACACGAACATTTTAATTTCTTTTCTGGTCAAGAAGCAATATTGGATATTGAAAAATCTTTAGTTGGCTTACATCAAATAGAAAATGCTGGTATGGCTATTGAACTTTCTCTGGTTTATGCAAGTAAGGTTGGGATTGAATTGACTGAGGATGTGATTCGCTCTGGAATTCGTGAGGCTTTTTGGCCAGCTCGTATGGAAAAATTGGGTGAAAAACCACTCATTTTACTGGATGGTGCTCATAATGTTCATGCGATGAATCGTTTGCTTGAAAATCTTAGCTCTGAGTTTCCAGATAAAAAAATTACAATCATTTTTTCAGCCATTACCACAAAAGATATTAGTCAAATGATAAAAATGCTTCAAACTGTGAAAAATTCGCATCTGATTTTGACAACTTTTGATTATCCAAAAGCTTTGAATTTGGGAGATTTTCAAAGATTGGAAGAAGAAGGGGTTGAATTGGCTCCAAGTTGGGAATTAGCTTTAGTTCGTGCGCAAAAAAATTTAGCTGAAGATGATTTGTTATTAGTTACAGGCTCTCTCTATTTCTCATCTCAAGTTCGTGAGTTTTTGAAAAAAGAGAAGTAATAACTAAAATGATTTTTTAGTTTTTAAAATTAATAAATAGTTGTAAATTTAAAAAATTCGGCTATAATAAAATAGATTTATAAATTCATTTCTTTCTTTTGAAGAAATGACGAGGAGGAAAAGACAATTTTGATCGTATTAGCAGGTACAATTGGTGCAGGGAAGTCGAGTCTAGCAAAGGCTTTAGGAGAACATTTAAAAACGGATGTTTTTTATGAAGCGGTGGACAATAATCCTGTTCTTGATCTTTATTATCAAGACCCTCAAAAGTATGCTTTCTTGCTACAAATCTATTTTTTGAATAAACGTTTTGAATCAATTAAAATGGCTTATCGTCAGGATAATAACGTGCTTGACCGTTCGATTTTTGAGGATGAACTTTTCCTAACTTTGAACTATAAAAATGGAAATGTAACAAAAACTGAATTGGAAATTTATCAAGATTTATTAGCAAATATGTTAGAAGAACTTGATGGAATGCCCAAAAAACGTCCGGATTTATTGGTTTATATTGATGTGTCATTTGAAACAATGCTCTCAAGAATTGCACAACGTGGACGTTCATTTGAACAAATTGAAAATCAAGAAGGACTAAAAGATTATTATGCTCAAGTGCATGATGAATATCCTGATTGGTATAAAAATTACAACATTTCGCCAAAATTGAGAATCGATGGTGATTCTATTGATTTTGTCAATAATCCTGAACATCTTGATGAAGTTTTGGGACAAATCGATAATGAGTTGAAAAAACTAGATTTGCTTTAAAAAATAGTGAAATTATTATTACTGACAAGGCTGTCAGTAATTTTTATTCTTTTAAATTTACTGAGCTTTCTGTCAGTAAATTTTTTTCGATAAAAATGGTATAATATTAAGAAATTGAGCGAAAGTTATTTTTTGAATTATCTTAAAATTTAATTTTTGTTTGAAAAGGAGAAGTGATGACAGTAAATATAGCAATATTGGGGTTTGGGACAGTTGGAACTGGGCTTCCAACTTTAATTTCTGAGAATAAAGAAAAACTATCAAAAATTTTAGATGAAGAAATCGTCATTTCAAAAGTTTTGATGAGAGATGAAAAAGCAATTGAAAAAGCTAGAGCACAGGGTTATCAATATGATTTTGTTCTAACTTTAGAAGAAATTTTGGCTGATTCTGAGATTTCAATTGTTGTTGAGTTGATGGGACGGATTGAACCAGCTAAGACCTACATTACGAAAGTGATTAAAGCGGGTAAAAATGTTGTCACAGCCAATAAGGATTTACTGGCTGTTCATGGAACTGAATTGCGTGCTTTGGCAGAGAAACATCATGTTGCTCTATATTATGAAGCGGCTGTTGCTGGTGGGATTCCAATCTTAAGAACTTTAGCCAATTCATTTTCATCAGACAAAATCACACATCTTTTAGGAATTCTTAATGGAACAAGTAATTTTATGATGACAAAAATGTCAGAGGAGGCATGGACTTACGACCAATCTTTGGCCAAAGCTCAAGAACTTGGTTATGCTGAATCTGACCCAACAAATGATGTTGACGGAATTGATGCCAGTTATAAATTAGCGATTTTAAGTGAATTTGCTTTCGGAATGACGCTAAGTCCTGATCAAATTTCTAAATCTGGCCTCAGAACGATTCAAAAAACTGACGTTGAGATTGCTCAACAATTTGGCTATGTTTTAAAATTGACAGGTGAAATTAATGAGGTTGAATCAGGAATTTTCGCTGAGGTTAGCCCAACTTTTCTTCCCAAAAGTCATCCATTGGCCAGTGTCAATGGTGTTATGAATGCTGTTTTTATTGAATCAGATGGAATTGGGGATTCAATGTTCTATGGGGCGGGAGCAGGTCAAAAGCCAACCGCTACGAGTGTTTTAGCTGATATTGTTCGAATTGTTAAACGGGAAAAAGATGGAACAATTGGGAAGTCATTTAATGAATACGCACGTCCAACGAGCTTAGCTAATCCTCACGATATTGTAAATAAATATTATTTTTCCGTTGAAACACCAGATTCAACTGGGCAATTATTGCGCTTGGTGGAGTTATTTACAAGTGAAGATGTCTCTTTTGAACAAGTTTTACAACAAAAAGGTGATGGACATCGCGCAGTTGTTGTGATTATCAGTCATCAGATTAACCGCGTTCAACTTTTGGCCATTCAAGATAAATTAAAAGAAGAAGTAGATTTTAAATTACTTAATTATTTTAAAGTTTTGGGGGACTAGGAAAATGAAAATTATTGTACCAGCGACATCAGCAAATTTAGGCGCAGGTTTTGATTCAATTGGTATTGCGGTCAACTTGTATTTGACAGTGGAAGTACTTGAAGAAAGTAATGATTGGAAAATTGACCATGATTTAGGAAATAATATTCCTACTGACGAAAAAAATTTATTACTGACCACGCTGTCAGCAGTTTTGAAAGCTAAAAATAGTAGTCTGTCAGCAAAATATCATTTGAAAATGACTTCGGAAGTTCCTTTAGCAAGAGGTTTGGGTTCATCAAGTTCAGTCATTATTGCTGGGATTGAATTAGCTAATCAACTAGCAAAGCTAAATTTGACAACAGAAGAAAAACTTGAACTTGCTTGTGAAATTGAAGGGCACCCTGATAATGTTGCGCCAGCACTTTTAGGAAATTTAGTTATAGCAAGTACTGTTGCTGACAAAACGAATTATGTTAGCTCAGACTTTCCTTCATGTAAACTTCTAGCTTTTGTTCCAGACTATGAGTTAAAAACTGTTGAAAGTCGAAAAGTTTTACCTAAGGAATTGGCTTACAAAGAGGCCGTTGCTGCCAGCTCTATTGCAAATGTACTGACAGCCAGTCTTTTGACAAAAAATTTAAAAGTTGCTGGGCAAATGATAGAATCTGACCATTTTCATGAAAATTATCGCGCTTCTTTAGTTCCTGAACTGAAAATTTTGCGAGAAATTGGCCATGAATTTGGTGCTTATGGAACTTATTTATCTGGGGCGGGACCAACAGTAATGCTACTTTTACCCGATGATAAGCTGAATTTACTGACAGAAAAAATTAATGAGCAAAATTTATCTGGTCAACTTTATTCCTTGGAAGTTGACAGTAATGGATTACAAGTAAAAGAATCTGTATTATAAATACAGATTTTTTTCTTGATTATTTTATATATAAAATGATATAATCATTAAAGCAAAAAAGAATGTAAAGTAGTTCACTAACTTTCATTTTATTTGTCAGAACAAGGTTTTTGATTGATCATTTTTTTAAAATTAAAAGTAATGAATAATTAAATTTCTTTTATTGACAGGAAATGTGATTTAAATGAAAAACCATTATTGCCCTACTGTCCGCTTTTTTAAAGCAAGAGTTTAAAAAGAAAAGGAAACTCAAATGGCTCAAACAAAAAAGGCAAAAGTCAGAAATCTGATTATTGCTGCGATGCTAACTGCACTTGGAATTTTAATTCCAATGATTATGCCGGCTAAAATTATTATTGGTCCTGCATCATTCACGCTTGCCTCACATGTTCCCGTAATGGCTGCCATGTTTTTCAGTCCATTAATGACCGCTTTTGTTGCTCTAGGAACTACCCTAGGATTTATGATTAGTATTCCGGTACCAACTATTTGGTTGCGTGCCCTTATGCATCTCCCTGTAATGACAGTGGGTGCTTATGTCCTAAAGAAACATCCTGAACTTGTTCATCAAAAAGTTAAAATCCAAATTTTTAATTTTATTCTCGGTATTTTTCATGCTGGTTTGGAAACTTTAGTAGTTTATGTCTTTTATTCTTTAGGTTTTGCAAATATTGATCAAGCTGCTCTACTTAATCTTCTATTATTGATTGGTTTTGGTGGTCTTGTTCACAGTATGATTGATTTCAATTTAGCGCTTGGTTTGTGCAATGTTTTGAGCAAAGCCTTCCCAATTGATATCTTCGATAAAGCTAAAGGTTTCTTGAATAAAAAGAAAGTTAAAGCCGAAATTTAAGACAAAATTGTCATCTTTAATAGAAAATGATAAAATAAGGATATGATAAAAGAAACTGACCTTGAAAATATCCCAGATTTGCTGGTTAAATTTAATGAACCATTATCAAAATATACTTATACAAAAGTAGGTGGACCAGCAGATATCTTAGCTTTTCCAGCTACAATTGAAGCACTGACAGAATTATTAGTCAAAGCAAAATCAACTGACACAGCAGTTACTGTGCTTGGAAATGCTTCAAATTTGATTGTGCGTGATGGTGGAATTCGTGGCCTTGTGATTTTACTTGAAAAATTAGAGTCAGTAAAAGTGGCTGGCTATACGATTGAAGCTCAAGCTGGTGCAAAATTAAAAGAAGTAACACAAGTGGCACAAGCAAATTCACTGACAGGTTTTGAATTTGCCTGCGGAATTCCAGGTTCAATTGGCGGTGCTGTTTTCATGAATGCTGGAGCTTATGGTGGCGAAATTTCTCAAGTTTTGGTAAGTTGCAAAGTTATGGATACTGACGGAAACATTTCGGTTCTGACTGCAAGTGAAATGCAATTTGGCTACCGTCATTCTGTCATTCGTGACAAAAATTTGGTTGTTTTGTCAGCAAAATTTGAACTCCAAGCAGGTGATCCGACTCAAATTCAAAATGAAATGAATCGACTCAATTTCCTGCGCGAAAGTAAGCAACCCTTGGAATATCCAAGTTGCGGTTCAGTTTTCAAACGCCCAGTCGGTCATTTTGCTGGACAATTAATCCAAGAAGCTAATCTACAAGGTGTACGCATTGGCGGTGTTGAAGTTAGCAAAAAACATGCAGGTTTCATGGTTAATGTTGCAAATGGAAATGCGACAGATTATGAAAAACTTATCGCACATGTTATTGATAAAGTGAAAGAAAACTCAGGGGTCACTCTTGAACCTGAAGTTAGAATAATCGGTGAAAAATAAGACAGGATTTTCCTGTCTTTTTCAAATTTCAACTTGATAAATCATCTAATTTAAGCTATAATTAATGGTGTTCTGTGCATATACAGAAGATTTGACCGCTCAATTTTACTGATGAATAAACCGTCAGCAAATTAGACCTTTCTATCTGCTAACTTAATGGTTGAATTCTGGATTTAATTTACTGATAGAAATTTCAGCAAAGCTGAAACTTCCCTTACCCACCGATTCAATGACTTCCTTTGGTCCCATTGAACTGATGAAACTAAAAATTTCTCAAAAATACTTTTCGTCAGTAAAAATAACATCTCGTCAGTAAAATATTGACGATTTGTCAGTAAAAATTGAGCCAAGGCCAGACGGACAGCCGGGTCAAAAGCCGAAATTGGCGACTTTCGTTGCCTTATTGATTAACTCTTTTTAGGAGTTATGGGGAATATAAAAGCCCCACCCAAGAAAAACACGCTTTGGCGCATCAATAAGAGTATTAAAAGTTCTTCTGCTGTATAGACTCTGCACTAGATTTTTCTGTTTTTCCTTTTGGAATCAGAAAACTTAAATTGATGATGAAACCAAGCGTTGGCTTGGTTCTTTATATTACTTACAAGCAATTTTACGGCTTATCACATCTTTATATTCAAAGGAATTAAAAAAATGTCAAAAACAATTATCGAATTTAAAAATGTCAGTAAAACTTATGCTGACACTGATACAACCGTTCTTAAAGATATTTCATTTGAACTAGAAGAGGGAAAATTTTATACTCTTTTAGGCGCGTCAGGTTCAGGAAAATCAACAATTTTAAATATTATTGCTGGGCTTCTTGATGCAACCGATGGTGATGTTATTCTTGATAATAAAAGAATTAATGACTTACCCGCAAATAAACGAAATGTTCATACTATTTTTCAATCCTATGCTCTTTTTCCGAATATGAACGTTTTTGATAACGTCGCTTTCGCTCTTAAAATTAAAGGGGTAGATAAAAAGGAAATTGCCAAGCGTGTCTCTGAGAGTTTAAAACTCGTGCGCTTAGATGGCTTTGAAAAGCGTTCAATTACTAAATTATCAGGAGGGCAAAAACAAAGGGTAGCTATTGCCCGTGCCATAATTGATCGCCCTAAAGTTCTCTTACTTGATGAATCTCTTTCAGCACTTGATATGAAACTCAGAAAAGATATGCAATATGAATTAAGAGAGTTACAACAAAGTCTTGGAATTACATTTATCTTTGTTACGCATGACCAAGAAGAAGCGCTAGCGATGTCTGATTGGGTCTTCATCATGAATGAAGGCGAAATTGTGCAATCAGGGACTCCAACTGATATTTATGATGAACCAATTAATCATTTTGTTGCTGATTTCATTGGTGAATCAAACATTCTAAACGGAAGAATGATTGAAGACTACCTCGTTGAATTTAATGGTCAGAAATTTGAAGCTGTCGATGGTGGGATGCGTAAAAATGAACCAATTGAGGTTGTTATTCGCCCTGAAGATATCTGGTTTACACTTCCTGACGAAGGCAAATTCAATGTAAAAGTAGATACTCAACTCTTTCGTGGCGTCCATTATGAAATTGTAGCCTACGATGAATTTAATAACGAATGGCTCATTCATTCAACACATAAAGCCATTGTTGGAGAAACAGTTGGACTCGATTTTGACCCAGAAGCCATTCACATCATGCGTCTTAATGAAACAGAAGAAGAATTTGACGCACGTATTGAAGAATATGTTGAAGAAGAAGAAACGGTCGGTTTAGCTAATGCTGTCGAAGAAGAAAATGCCGAAGAAGAAGCTGCCATTCAAGAAGCCGTTAAAGAAGCGCTTGAAAACACGATGGAATTGACAGAACTTGCTGAAACAGTGAATGAAATTTTACAAAAGCAAGAGAATGAACCTGAGTCAGAAAATAAAGAAAGTGGGGCCAATAAGTGACCAAAAGAATTTATTCTGTTCCCTATTTTCTCTGGATTCTTTTCTTTGTTATCGTCCCTTTGGCCATGCTTTTATGGCAATCATTTTTTGATTTAAATGGTCACTTTACCCTTAACAATTATATCCTCTATTTTTCTAGCGGAACTTACCTCTTAATGACATGGAACTCTATTCTCTACGCACTGATTATTACTGTAGCGACCCTTGTCATCTCCTACCCCGTAGCTTATGTTTTGACCAAACTAAAAATGAAACAATTTTGGCTCATGCTTATTATTTTACCTACTTGGGTTAACTTGTTACTCAAAGCTTATGCCTTTATTGGAATTTTTGGTAAATATGGTTCAGTTAATAACTTTTTACAGTTTTTGGGAATTGGACGGACACAGATTCTATTTACTGACCTAAGTTTTATTTTGGTCGCATCATATATTTCCATTCCCTTTATGGTTTTACCAATTTTTAATGCTTTAAATGATTTAGATGATAATTTGGTAAATGCGAGTGCCGATTTAGGCGCCTCACGTTTCCAAACTTTTACTCAAGTGATTTGGCCACTTTCATTAAACGGTGTTAGAGCTGGAGTGCAGGCTGTCTTTATTCCTAGTTTGTCACTCTTCATGTTGACGCGTTTAATCGGTGGGAATAAAGTCATCACACTCGGTACGGCCGTTGAAGAACACTTCCTAACGACACAAAACTGGGGAATGGGTTCAACCGTTGCTGTTGTTTTAGTTGTAGCCATGTTGCTTGTCATGAGAATGACGAAAGAAAGGAGAGATTGATTTGCGAAATAAAAATTCACTTGGTAAAGTTTACCTCACCTTTGTCCTCATCCTTTTATATGCACCTATTTTTTACCTTATTTTTTACTCATTCAACTCCGGAAGTGATATGAGCAAATTTACAGGTTTCACATTAGATAATTTCAAAACGTTATTTGCTGACAGTCGTCTAATTCTGATTGTTGTTCAAACTTTCTTTCTCGCCTTTTTAAGCTCACTGATTGCTACAGTTATTGGAACAATTGGTGCTTTGAACCTTGTTAAATTCAAGAGAAGACGTCGTGAAACTTTACTGGGCTTAAATAATGTCTTAATGGTTTCCCCAGACGTTGTCATCGGTGCTTCCTTCCTGATTTTATTTACAATTGTTGGAATGAAACTTGGTTTTATGTCTGTTTTACTCAGTCATATTGCCTTCTCTATCCCTATTGTTGTTCTGATGGTAATGCCGCTTTATCAAGAAATGGATAGTTCACTCATTGATGCCGCAAATGATTTAGGGGCAAATTCAAGCCAAATAATGCGTGAAATTACCCTGCCCTATTTAACACCAGGAATTATTGCTGGTTTCTTTATGGCATTTACTTATTCTTTAGATGATTTTGCTGTCACTTTCTTTGTCACAGGAAATGATTTCACAACTCTATCAGTTGAAATCTATTCCAGAGCTCGCGCCGGAATTTCTTTAGAAATTAATGCCCTTTCTACTCTTGTATTTCTCTTTTCAATTCTATTAGTTATAGGCTATTATTATATTATGAGAGATTCAGAAACTGTTGGAAAATCTTCAAATCTGACTTAAAACTATTTTACTGATACTTTGTAGCTCAAAGTATAGAAAGGAGAAACTTGAAAAAATTATCATACTTCTTTGTAGGAATTTTGATTATTACTGCCTCGTTAGGGCTGATTACTAATAGAATGAAAGCTGCTGATGGAGTCAAAACTCAAAATAATAGCCTGACCATTTTTAACTGGGGAGAGTATATCGACCCAGACTTGATTAGTAAATTTCAAAAAGAAACAGGTTATAAAGTAAACTATATGACCTTTGATTCCAATGAAGCCATGTATTCAAAAGTCAAACAAGGAGGAACAGCTTATGACCTGATTGTTCCTTCCGATTACATGATTGAAAAAATGGCCAAAGAAAATTTGCTCATTAAGCTAGACCATAGTAAGATTAAAGGTTTAAAAGATGATGACCCTAAACTCCTAAATCCGGCTTTTGACCAAGGAAATCAATATTCTGTTCCATACTTTTGGGGAACATTAGGGATTGTTTATAATTCAAAAACAGTAACAAGGCCACCAAAAACGTGGAATGATATCTGGTCACCAACTTACAAAAACTCAATTTTACTGACAGACAGTGTGCGTGACGTTATGGCAATGGTCCTTAGTAAACATGGATATTCATTAAATACAACCAACCAAAAAGAGCTAGATATAGCCTATCAAGATCTTCTAAAACTTACGCCAAATGTAAAAGCAATTTTGGGTGATGAAATCATGAATTACATGATTAATAATGAAACACCTTTAGCTGTCGTCTATAGTGGACAAGCAGCAGAGATGACCTCTGAAAATAAAAATTTGAAATACGTTATCCCCGAGCGAACAAACATTTGGTATGACAATTTAGCCATTCCAAAAACAGCTAAAAACGTCAAAGCAGCTTACGCATTTATCAATTTCATGCAAGAACCCAAAAATGCAGCCCAAAATGCGCAGTGGATTGGTTATGCAACCCCAAATTTGAAAGCCAAAGCCCTCTTACCCAAAGAAATTCGAGATAATAAATCCTTTTATCCAGATGAAGCAACCATCAAAGACGATGAAGCCTACAAAAACCTTAATCCATATTGGACTGGAATTTATAATGATTTATATTTAGAATTTAAGATGAATAAATAAAAAGTGATATTTAGAGTGATTTAGTCTAATTTGAAGAAAAATGCTTGGACGTAAATAAACAACGAGTATATATAAATAAGAAATAATTTAAATTTGAATGGGTACAGTGGTACAAGAATTTGAGCGCATATAATTGTCTCAGAAAATACAACAGCATACGCAACAAAGCAAGCGAGAAGTTTCACAATGCATTATGACTAAATCCAGCTAATCGTTTGGAACCACACATTGGGACTGCAAAGGATGAAGACTAGCGTAAAAATGGAGTATAAGCTCCATTTTTTTGTTCCATAATATCACTCTGAGCACATACCTCATACCTTACAGAGATTTTTGGTATAATTTGTTTGAATATATGAGAAAGCGAAAAAATAATGGGAAATAAAACTGGCAAGATATTTTCGATTCTTAGAGAGGCGAAGCACTTAACACTTAGAGAAGTGACGGCAAATGAATTCTCTTTGGCTCAGGAATCAAAGTTTGAACGTGGAGAAACCTCACTCACGATTGATAAATTTTTACTTTTGCTCCAAAACACTCAACTCTCGTTAGATGAATTTCAAGATTTTTATGATAATTATTCCTTGTCTGAAGACTATACTTTTCATGATGAGCTTCGAGAAGCCCATCGTATCAAAGACTTGAATCAAATCAAAAAATGGTTGCATTATTGGAAAGAGAAATCAGAAAAAAATTCGGATAAAAAATATTTCAAATTAAATTACATTGTATCTAAGGTATCACTCGCTTCTACTGCTGGTGGGAAGCCCACCAAAGATGATATTGATGTTTTGATGAGTTATTTGGATTTAGTAGAACAGTGGGGGAGGTATGAAATTTGGGTGTTCAGTGTTTGTCAGCATTATCTTGACGATAATATGTTGGATTATTATGGTACAGAAATATTTGATAAGTCAAGTTACTATAAAAATGTTCACCAGAACCAACAAATGGTCATTCGGACAATGTTGAATCTTGCAGACACCTGGCTTAATCGAAAAAAATTAGAGAAGGCATTGGTTTGTCTTAATCGTGTTAAGACAATCGAAATACCGATTGAGTTTTTTGAAGAAGCCATTACATTAAGATATTTGGAAGGACATTATCTCCATCTATTGGAGGACCCAAAAGGGAAACTAATGATGCAAGATTGTGCTAAAGACATCGAAAAATATGGATATACTCAAGCAGCTCAGGAGCTTTATGAAGAGATTTACGATTTAGGAGAATTGTAATGTTTTCATATATTTAAAAGTTTAAAAAATATTTAAGATAAAATGATAAAATCTCGATAACTTAGTTTAGTTATTGAGATTTTATTTTAGGAGTACTCATGATGAAGTCAATGTTAATTTTTCCGCCAGGTTGGGATCCACGGGGGCCCTATTTATCTTTGCCTGTATTAAAAGCCTATCTTCAACAAAATAATCAAGAGGTTTTAATTCGTGATGAAAATGTTGAATTTTATGACTTTTTCTTCTCAGAACAGTTTTTCAAGCGGATGAGTAGAGAAACTTCAACTCTAAAAAAGAGTATTTATTTCAATTCAACATTACATATCCAAGAAGCAAAAGATGTAATACGCTCAAAAGATTCAAAGTCTTGGCAAAGAAAGTTTGCTTGGAATGTTTTATCCAATTTGAATTATCTTGCAGGAAAAGTTTATAAAGGATTCGAAATCGATTTTAACAGCATGCATTTCAAATATTCGCACGATTCCACTTCAGAGATAATGAAAGCATTATCAGATAGAGCAGCCAATCCACTCATTGAATATTTTGAAAAGGATTGTTCAACCATTGAAGAAATTAAAAATCAAGAGATTGAATATATTGGTTTCTCTGTCACAGGAAATACCCAACTCATTCCAACTTTAACAATGTGTAAGGCAATTAAAGAATTATGTCCAAGCGTAAAACACATCCAGTTAGGCGGTAATTTTATTACTCGTATTTCATCACTTATTGGTAATCTACATCCTTTTTGGAACTACATTGACTCTATGCTTCTTTATGATGGTGAAGAAAACTTATCATCTTTTTTACAGCAGTTGGAAAACAATAAAGATTACTCAAACATTCCTAATCTATATTATTTGGATGATCATAGAAATTTGAAACGAAATGAGATCGTAGAGTCTAAAACAATAAATAGCTTACCGCCAGATTTTGATGGATTTGATTTTTCCAAATACTTCACAGATAATCTATGGATTCCCATTTATACCTCAAGAGCTTGCGTAAATAAGAGTACCTTCTGTACAATTCCTAACGCTTCAGGGGGGAAATTTAGACATATGCCTGCTAAAAAAGTCGTAGAAAACATGGAAGTTGTGAAGGAAAAATACGGCATTTCTCATTTTTCATTTGTAGATGAAACATTTCTTGTGCCTAAAATGAAGCAAATTGCAAAGTTACTGATTGACAATGAGCAGAAAGACATTTCATGGTATTGCGAAACCCGCTTTTCAAAGTTGCTTACCGCAGATACGACACAAATCTTGAGAAAAGGGGGATGTTCTAATATTCAATTTGGGCTTGAATCTTATAATCAAAGGGTACTGGACCTGATGGATAAAAATATTGATATTGCTTGGATTGAACCCAATATTATAAATTGTTTTGAAGCAGGAATTTCGGTTCACCTCTTTTTTATGACAGGATTTCCGACAGAAACCTTAGAAGAAGCAAAGAATACCTATCATTTTGCAAATGAAATGATTTTGAAATCCAAAAAGGATTATGGCCTTCCTTATTCTACAAAGGGATTTGGCACGTTTGGACTTAAAGTGGGCGCAGGCGTTTATGAGAAACCCGAAGTATTTAATATTGAAATTTTAGAACCAGCTGATGATGAAGATTTAAGGCTCTCTCGGGATTATAATATTCACGAAGGCTTGACATCAGATGAGGCCAAACAACTTGTGAGCACGATGCGTAGCTCTAAAATTTCTCTGCAAACCTCTTTTGATGCTCAACAATTTGATATTGAATTCCCTAAGTCTATTCTCCCATCAGAAATTGATTTAATCAACGAACGTGAAAAAAGGGCAGCAGAACGTTCTTATAAGGTTTATGGATTCTGTTTTGAGAATGAAAGTCTTAAAATAAATCGCTATGTTAGCTTGATTATAGATGAAGAAACGCAGATGACTCTTTTGTATAATGTTAAGCATGGAATATTTCTTTCTTATCCTACTTCAGATTTGCAGATAGGAAATGCTAAGATTACCTTTGCTTTAGATAATATTAAATCAGATTTAGCCTATTATGATTTTTTGGAACTTGAAAATTCACAAGAAAAATATTCTACTATGGATGAAATTTTTGAAGGAAAATATAAATTATGCCTGAACGATTATTTTTTTGAGCACTATAATTCAACGGATTTGTTGATATACAACAAGATGTTTAAGGAAGTGATACAGACTAATGTTTTGGGGCATGAGTTATTAAAATACTTCACGATTTCGCATAAGATTCAGGAATGGTTTACTGAGATAACACGCTCGGGCTTAAATTTACCTGTTGAAAAGTTAGAAAAGCTGATCGTGGACGCTCTGGAATCAAAGGTATTGAAAGTCATGATATGAGGTTTATGTATAAATCCTCACCGGAGAAAAAATACAAATTTTAATAAAGGAGAGCGAAAAATGGATTTTGAAAAAATTAAATCACTTGCTGAAGTGATGGAAGTACAATCCACAAAAGATTCTGCTCAAGCAGTAGATTCTGAGATGAACACAAAGTATTGCTAATCTTTTGATAAGGGGAAAGTAATAGACTTTCTCTTTTTCTGGTCTTATTCAGATTTTAAGGAGTTGTCTTGTCTAAAATTGAATATTTGTTTATTTCTCGCTGCTTATCTGAGTTTGCAGGAGCAATATTACCCGTAGTATTCCCGTTATTCATTTTGAAAACAACCCATTCTTTAAGTCTTTCGGGTTTATTTTTTACGATTACAATGTTACCGAGTGTTTTGCTTACTCCAGCTATGGTAGTGTGGATTGAAAAATATGAAAAGAAGAAAGTAACATTCTTTTCAGTTTTGACTCTTGCAATCTTATGTAGTATTGAGTCTATGCTCTTAAAGTTTGGGCGTTATGACTTTATTTATCTTGTTTGTTTTGCAATCTTAGTTGCAATTTTTTCTATGATGCTTGATTTATCTTCAAAAGTTCTATTTACTGAACTTGTTGATGAATCAGAATTAGAAAAATATAATGGTATTAGAAGTATCTTAGATAACCTTTCTATTTTCGGTGCACCGATGCTTGGAACCTTGGTGTATGGAGTGTTCGGTTTCTCAAGTGTTATTTTAATTTTAGCTATACTTTATGTTTTGGCAGCTGTGGTCATTGCGTTTATTCCATTGGAAAGTAAGAACGGAGGAAATGATCAAATTGTTGAAGAAAGTTTTGTCCAGAAATTTAGGATAGGTCTTCATTTTATTCGGACAGAAAAAGCGATATTAAAATATTTTTTGCTCATTATGGCACTTAACTTTTTTGTTGCTTCATCAGAAGAAGTGACGAACCCAGGGATTGCCATTCAAAAATATCATCTTCCAACTTCTATTTTTGGACTGGTGTCAATTGCCTTTTCAATAGGTGTAATATTATCAGGGATTTTCATTGCTAAAAACTCAAAAATTGAGTTCAGAAAGCATATTTCCAAACTCTTCGTGCTAAACAGTTTGGTCATGGTTTTAATTGGATTTTCATCAGTTTTTTTAATCTCTTTTAATGCTTTTGTTTTCTTTGGACTAATGCTTTTCTTTGAAGTGTTACTTGGGTTTATTACAATTTTAGTGAATGTACCAATGACGTCTTTTTTTCAGAGCCAAGTTCCCCTAAATATTCAAAGTCGATTTTTTGCTCTCCTTTCTTTTTCTGCAAATTTGATCGTCCCTCTTGGAATCCTGTACACAGGATTTTTAGCATCAGCTATTGGAGCCGATGTCACATATATCATCAATAATATTTTAGTTATAGTAATTGTATGTTTTGCATTTTGGAAAGAAATAGGAAGAGGCTTTCGTGCATTTCTGTTGAAAAAATGGAAAATGTCGAAATGATTGATAGGACAGAAGAGACCGTATGAAAAAAATAGTTAAAAATCTCCAAGTGATAGTCGCTCTAGTTTTTGCATTGTTGATGTTATCAGCTTGTTTCACCTCAAAGAGTGAACTGCCAAGAAATACGTCAAATGCACACTCAAATAAAGAGAACACAGTTACTGTAATAATTGAGGGAAAATCAAAGCGTTATCAAGTAAAAAAAGGCACTACCTTACTTTCATTTGCAATCTCTCAGTTGAATGCAAAAGAGCACGAGGGCTTTATTACCTCTGTCGGTAATTTAAGGCAGAATACAAAAGAATCAATTTATTTAATGTTTGATATAAATGGAAAAAGATCAGTGATTGGCGCAGGGGGCGTTAAAATAATAAATGGTGAAAAAATCAGATTTTATTTGGAAAAATACTAAATTGACAGTTCGTAAGCTTACGCTAATTGCGATGACAATAGCACTGTGCTCCGTAATTCGTTTTCCATTTTCATATCTGCCAAATATTACTCCTTTAACAACAATCTACTTACTCATTTGTTTAAACATTGGATTGAGCGAAGCAATTATTATTGCTGACATGACGATTATAGCAACATCCGTTTATCTAGGAATGGGCTACTGGGTAGTCGGTCAGTTACTAGCATATTCTCTAATAATTTTTTTATATTGGCTGTTTATAAAAATTGATATTATGAAGTTTTTAATTATGCAAGCAATATTATGCCTTATACTGGGGTTAATTTATGGAATTGTAATCTCAATGTTTGAGGTTTTTGTTTTACAAATTTCATCATTTGAAATTTATTATATTGCTGGTCTCCCCTTTGACTTGATGCATGGATTAGGGAATTTTCTATTTATGATATTGGTATTTAGACCAGCTCGAATTCTCAAGCGGCAATTCAATAGCTTAACAAGGTTTTACAACGATGATTCTGTTTGAAATTTGGTGTTACATACCTTTCCTTGTATTATTTTTTATGTAAAATAAAAACTCAAAACTGAGTTGTCAGAGAATAAAGACAGCAAAGTAAACACTCGTTATTTTGGGTTTAATTTATAGAGATAATAAAAGCACTTAATAAGTGCATTTTCCTATTTAAAAGATATATAATTTATTCTTTATTATTGACATACGGCTAACATTATCTTTGTGAATGTTGGTGAAATGAGACAAACGGCTCTACTGAGCTCTAAAGAGCAGTTGTTAAGTCGGTTAAGTTGAGTAAAATGGCAAGAGATTTTTATCTTGAAAATCAAACACAATGGCTCAAAATCCATTTAATAGTGGGACTTGGGTGGCAAAATCAACCATCACTAAAACGGATTCAATGAGAGAATAATTTTCGAAAACGAACGATGTTGTTTCATAATTAATTGCAGAACATGCAAATTTAACGAATCCGGTAGAATAATTAAAACTTTTAATCGTAAATATTTTTGTATTTTGCTATATTATGTTTTGAAAGAAATGTGCTACATAAGTATTAATAAAACAGTATTAATGAAATACTGTTTTGTTATTGTATTTGAAAGTTATCAATTAATTTTATTAGAATAAATATAAAAAAGATTGAAAAGATGGAAATTACTGAATTGATACGTCATGATATTTTCGACTTATTTGAAAATGGATGTATTGAACAGATCTATTTTGGGAGTGATAAAAAATACTTTTATCCATATTATGGACGACTTAAAGAAATAGATTTCTTGAAAAGGATCTATCCTTTAGAAAATATGGTAACAACAGATGAAAGATTTAATAACGTAGATGAAGAGATGTGGCAACATACCATTAACAATGATACTTGGAATTTTGGGTGGGTTTTTAATGACTCTCGGTTTGACTTAATGGATGGCCCGGATTCTACCTTATTGGAATTCTTATGTGAGGTTTTCCATCCTATATCAATAACTCAGGGTTAACTGAAGAAAATGAACAAGCAGATAGAAATGGAACAATTAGTTTAGGAGATGTCATTCAGTTTGATTGAACCATATATCATACGTTAAAAAGTAAAAAAATAGGAGAAAAAAAGATTAAAATAATTACTGGTAGTTCTTGTTCAAGAAAAGCATCCGCGTGTCTGATAACATATAATATTTCCTTTGAGGAGAAAAAATCAATGAGATGAATTTTGAAAATTTGATACTGAAAGAAAAAGATGTATGTATTGTGGATAGGCTTTCTTTTGTTACTGCAATGGCGCGTGGCAAAGAAAAGGCTGAGAGTTGGTTTATTTAAATGCTATAGATAAGACAAATGCATTAAGAATTAATGAATCAATAATACTTATAAAAATAACATTAAATTTTGCTTAGATAAAATACATAAAGTATCCAATAAATTTTGATATAATTAGATAAATAATATTATTTTATGGAGATTATGGAGAAATATTTTATGTCACTTGCGACAATTTATAGTTTGATGGGAACACTAATAACGATTAACACATTGCTTGCCCTTGTGACAATTTTTCGGAAACCTAGGTCTATTGCCAGTATTTTTGCGTGGTCTATGTTCTTGTTCTTTTTACCAGGGGTTGGTTTCCTTGGCTATCTTTTTTTAGGAAGAGGGCTTGATCGAACAACAACAAATCGTTTTGAAGAAGAAAATAAATATAATCTGTCTATTCTTGCTCAAAGGGTGCGTGAAAATAATGAAAAATTTGAGCCAAAAGAAATGGCACCCCATGAAAGATTACTGAAAAGGTATTTTAATAATATGGAACGTACACCACTTTGTCGTGGGAATAAAGTGAATTTTTATCTGAATGGAGAAGATAAATTTTCAGCCTTGTTTGATGACATAAAGAATGCTAAAGATAATATTCATGTAGAATACTATGCATTCTTTAATGACAAAATTGGAACTGCTTTTCGCGATAATCTAATTGAAAAAGCTAAAGAAGGGGTGGAAGTTAGAGTAGTTTACGATCCATGGGGAGGAAAAACGAGAAAGGATTTCTTTAAACCTTTGGAAGAGGCAGGAGGTAAGGTCACAGCCTTTATCACATCGCGTAATACACTAACAAAAACCCGACTTAACTATCATTTACATCGTAAAATTGTAGTGATAGATGGTCAAATTGGTTGGACTGGCGGATTTAATGTTGGTGATCAATATATTTATAACAGTAAAAAGTTTGGCTTCTGGCGCGATACACACGGTAGAATTGTTGGTACAGCAGCTTTTGGTCTTCAAGAAACATTTATTCGAGATTGGAATGTTTCAGTCAGAGATCCTAAAGATAAGCTTGAAAGAGAAGATTCATATTTTGTGGTACCGGAAGAAGAAGGGAACATTGATATTCAGATTGTCGCTAACGGACCAGAGAGTGATAATAAAACCTTAAGAACAGGTTTTATTAAAATGATTATGGATGCGGAAGACTATATTTGGCTTCAATCGCCTTACTTGATACCTGATGACTCTATGATAACAGCGCTTGTAGCAGCGGCGAATTCTGGTGTTGATGTAAGAATTATGATTCCCAATATGCCAGATCATCCGTTTATTTTTAGAGCAACACAATATTACGCAAATTATCTACATAAACACGGTGTGAAAATATACAATTATACAAATGGCTTCATACACTCTAAAACTCTTGTAATGGATGGAAAATTAGGAGTATTTGGTACAACTAATCAAGATATTCGCAGTTATGAATTAAATTTCGAGATAAGTGCTTTTTGTTATGATGAAACTGTAGCAAAAGAGATGAGCAGGACCTTTGAGGGAGACTTAAGAAATTCAAAGCTACTTACTGATGAAGAAATTGCCCAACAATCTATCTGGCTTAAAATCAAGCAAAACTTTTCGAGATTACTTAGTCCGATATTATAAATGGTCTTGTATATAGGGCTTAATAAGGATGAATTGACTCCTTTAAAATACATTAATATTGAAAAATAAAAATCACTTGAAAATTTTAGTGATTTTTATTTTGGAGAAATTCTTCCTATATTCAACTGAAAGTTAATTATTCAAGAGTAGAGTAATAGATGCTACAAATCATTCATACTCACTAAGACCTTGATTGTCTACTAAAAGTCAAAAGGTTTGCTGAACTTATGCGAGCATTTTTTATTAATATCAGACCAGAGGGTTAATCTCCAAAAGATAAATTTAGTAGAAAAACGTCTTTTAATGCATGTTTTTTTAGCCACTGCATGAGGCGACTTTTTTACTTGTCTAATATTGAACAAATAAAAATCTTTTATAATCAATAGATAATTTAAAAGCTAAAAAGTTATTAGAATTATTAGCCTTCTAATAACTTTTTTGATAAAATAATTTTTCAAATACTTTCAAAAATGTAAGAAAAAAAGGTAAAATTTTAGATATAATAATAATTAAAGAAATTAGTTTAGGAGGAAAAGCAGATATTGAATAAAGTAAACATGACCGAAGGACTGTCAAATGCAGAAGTCGAAGAACAAAAAAGACTTGGAAATTTGAATATCATGACGGTTAAAGTTGGGAATTCAAATAAAGATATTATCATTAAAAATTCAATGACCTTATTTAATTTACTCAATCTAGTACTTGCGGTTGTGTTATTTATCATTGGTTCTTATAAAAATATGCTGTTTATTTTCTCAATTATTTCTAATACCTCAATTGGCATCTATCAAGAAATTAAAGCCAAAAGAATTATTGAAAAACTTTCTTTTCTAAAACAAGATAAAGTAGAAGTGATAAGAGCAGGTGAACAAGTAAGTATTGAAAAAGAAGAGCTTGTTTTAAAGGATATTATTTGTCTGAAAAAAGGGGTTCAGGTTCAGGTTGATGCGATATGTTTGGAAGAAGGACTAGATGTTGATGAATCCATGATTACCGGAGAATCTGATTTTATCGAAAAACATGTTGGTGATTTCATCTATTCAGGTAGTCTTGTCATGCAAGGTGCTTCAAAAGCACAAGTTCAGGCAGTCGGGAATCATACATTTATCAGTAAACTCACAAAAGAAGCTTCAGTTTTAAAAAAATCAAAATCAAAAATTCAACAACAAATTGATAAAATTTTAAAAATTATCGCAATAGGAATTATTCCTATTTCAATTCTTGTTTTGCTGAACCAGTTCGTCTTTTCATCATTAAACTTATCAGTGATTCCTCAAAGAAAGATGGCGATTGTTGGAACATCAACAACGATTACAAGTTTAATTCCTGAAGGATTAGTCTTGCTTACATCAGTTGCTTTGGCCTTAGGTGTCATTAAACTTTCACAAATGGATGTTTTGACTCAAGAATTATCAGCAATTGAAACATTGGCTAGGGTTGACGTTTTATGTTTAGATAAAACGGGAACAATTACTGAAGGACAAATGAATGTTGAAAATGTTCTATACTATAATGATAAAGCTGAAACAAATGATATCATTTCATATATTATCTCCTTAGATAAAGAACAAAATTCCTCAATGGAGGCTTTGACAAAATATTTTACTAGTGGTCAACAAAATACCTTTGAATTAGTTTCATACCAACCTTTTAGCTCAGAAACTAAATATCAATCTGTAGAAATTAAAAATAAAGGAAATTATATTTTAGGAGCTTTTGATTTAGTAGCGAAAGAGGTTACCTCTAAACAAAAAGCTGATATTGAGGAAGCCTTGGAAAAAGGTTATAGAATTCTCGCTCTCTCTCATAATGTTTTGGGAGAAAAAATCCAACTTCTTTGTCTTATTTTCTTAAAAGATAGACCTAAAAAAGAAGCTAAAAAAATATTAGAATACTTTGAAAAACAAGGGACTCAGATTAAAATTATTTCGGGTGACCATCCAAAAACGGTCTCACTTATTGCAAAAGAGGTCGGTTTAGAAGCGGATTATATTGGTCTATCAGAACTTCCTGAAAGTGAAAAAGAACTACAGGAAGTGGTAGAAGAAAAGACAATATTCGGTCGCATAACTCCAGAAAGAAAACGTGATATCATTGCTGCCTTACAAGCAAATGGTCATACTGTGGGAATGATTGGTGATGGAATTAATGATATTCTTGCCCTTAAAAAATCAGATTGTCCAATTGCCTTAGGAAGCGGTAATGAAGCTACAAAGTCAGTTGCTCAATTTATTCTATTGAAAAATGATTTCTCTGTTCTTCCAAATATTCTCAAAGAGGGAAGAAAGGTAATTAATAATATTACACGTGTCGCTAGTATGAATCTTCTAAGAGTGATATACATCTTTACCTTAACAGTTCTATTGTTAATTACACGTCATCTCTTCCCATTAGAATCAATAAATTTAATGATGATGGGTATCTTTACCGTCGGAATTCCTAGTGCTCTACTTGTGCTAGAAAAAGATGAAAAAAGAAATGAAGATGATATTCTCCAAAAAATTAGAGACAACGCTCTCCCTACGGGAATTATTATTGGGATTGCTATATTTGTAATGTTCAGCTTGGCCTATAAATTCCCAATCTATACGACATTTACTGATGGACACTTTGTGACTCATTATGAGGAGTTTATCAGTGATGTAACTTTGGTTATTGGTAGTGTTCAACTCTTTTCACTCTATCTCTTATGCCGTCCGTTAAGCCGCTTTAGAGCTATTGTTATTGTCGGAATGACAGCACTCTTTTATGGAACTTACTTTATTTCACCAGTAACTAAATTTTTAGGAATTGCACCTTTCAAAAGTTTCAGATTTGTTATACCAACAATTATCTGTATCTTAATGATTCTTATGGTTAGAGCTTTATTCTCTAAAAATATAAAGAGAAAAACAAAGAAAATTGCGATACTTCTTGTAGGTTTAGCCTTAATCAGTGGATTTTCATTTACCAAATTAAGGCAGTATAATGCAAAAGCAGCGATTGAAAGACCTCAATATAAGAAGATATTAGTCGATAATTGGGAAAGATCTCAGGTTAATAAAGAAAATGTAAACGAGAGATAAGCATAAAAAAAAGACACCATCCTTTTTGGAGGTATCTTTTTTTATTCTGATGAATGGGCTACTATTTTTCACCAATTGCTTTTATAAATCGTGTGGCAATCTCAAAAGGTCTGGTTATTGCTCCCCCGATAACCATGGCATCAACACCGATATCATAAACGCGTTTGGCTTGTTCTGGACTATGAATTCTTCCCTCTGCAATGACTGGAATCTTCTCCTCAACTAGTTTTTCAAGTAAGGTAAAATCAGGTTCATCTTGTTTTGGACTTTCATCTGTATAACCACTAAGCGTTGTACCAACAAAATCTACCCCAGCTTCATATGCATTTTTACATTCTTCAAAGGTTGAACAATCTGCCATCAAAAGTTGGTTTGGATATTTTTCTTTGATTGATTTGATAAATTCATTAATAGTTAGGCCATCATAACGTTCTCTAGAGGTACAATCCAAGGCGATGACTTCACAAGAAGTGGCTACTAACTCATCAATTTCTTTCATGGTAGCAGTAATAAAAGGTTTTTGTGGTGGATAGTCTCTTTTAATAATACCAATTATTGGTAAATCAACTATTTTTTGAATTTCTTTAATATCTCTTACAGAATTTGCCCTAATTCCAACGGCTCCCGCTTGTGCAGCTGCTTTAGCCATCAAAGGCATTATACCACCTTTTTCAGAATATAAAGCTTCACCAGGTAAAGCCTGACAGGATACAATAATACCATTTTTTACTTTGTCTAAAAATACTTCTTTTTTCACCGTTTATTTATCCTCCAATTTAAGGTATAATGGAGTAATTCTCCAATAACTAATATAGCATGCGCTTACATTTTTGTCAACTTTTTCTAATTAATTAAAAAAAATATAAAAAAATAGTAAAATAAAGAAAAAGCTAACTACATTTACCAAAGGGATATTATGAAAATCGAACAAGTCATTGAAGAAAAATATAAAACTCTTACCAAATCTGAGAAAAAAATTGCTAACTATGTATTAGAGTCACCTAATCATATTATTTATGGAACGATGAATGATATTAAAAGTGAGATTCATGTAGGGGATGCGACAATTATCAGATTCTGTCAAAAATTAGGTTTTTCAGGATTCTCAGATTTAAAAATTGAGATAGCAAAAGAAGACTATTCTCAAAAAGAATCTCAGGCTAAAGATAGTGAGCTATTCTTTGACGAAAAAGAGAGAAAAATTGTCAACAGTCTAGAAACAACAAAAAGAAAATTGTCTATAGAACTATTGGAGAGGAGTTCTGCATTACTCTCAAATGCCTCAGCAATTTATATTTTTGGTGTTGGCTTAAGCGGAAATACGGCAAAAGATTTGGAGGCAATGTTCTTACGGATTGGTATTCAAGCTAAAGCAATTAGTGATACTCACTTTCAGGCGCAAACGGCCGCTATTCTAAAAAACACTGATTTGGTTATTGGAATTTCTTTATCAGGAAGGACTTTAGATTTATATGAATCGCTTAAAATCGCTAAAGGACATACAGCTAAAATCCTTTCAATAACCAGTAATTTAGTGTCTCCAATTGCTCAGCTTTCAGACATTGTGCTACAAATAACAGCTGAAGAATTTTTTGATGGTGGTTCTTTATCTGGTAAAATATCACAGTTATATATTTGTGAACTCCTAGTAAGACATCACGAAAAGATTTTTGAAAATGAGGCTTTAAAAAGTCGTGAAGAAATTATCAGAGCGGTTATTAGTAAATCAATAGATTAATTATTTGGTGATTAGTAATCTCGCGTAAAAAATTCAGCTTTATATTTACCTATCTACTGTTTAAATTTGATTTTCTTTCACCGTGATGAAGATATTAAAGAAATTAAAAAGTGGCTTAGGCTGGTTGAAAGTGGACTGAAGAAAGAAATTAAATGATTTTAAAGAGTAAAGATGGAAAATATATTCCATCTTATTTAAATTAATAAGCAAATGATAAATATTTAAGTTTTTGACGATCTTATGCTATGATATTTATTGAATAAAAAGAATAAGGAGTATTGTTTCAATGGCGAAATCAAAAAAAGAAATTGAAAAAATAATTTTAGAACAAACTAATTTTGTTCCACGTAATGAAAAAGGACAAGAAATTTATATTTCACTGAAATCTAAAAAAAATGGCAAAAAAAATATGAAACATAATGAAAAATTTGCTAAAAGTGCAGAATTTGATAAATTAGTAAAACTTTTTGGAGAAAATAAAGTGAAACTCATTCATGCAAGTGCTCAACGTAGAATAGAGATTTTGCGTTAATGTAAATTCATAATAAAGACTACACTTTCTTTATTAGATAAATTAGAACTACTTACCTTGTGAGTGGCTTTTTTATTTTCGAAAAATATTTGACTACACTTTTAACTACATTTTAGGTGAAAGAATTAGGGAATTATGGAGTATATTTTTTCAAAAATTTAAATACTCTTCATTTATAGGAACCAAATGATAATATGTGTTATAATATGGACATGACAAATTTCAAGAAAAACGATATATTTGAAGCAGAAGTCCTTGACTTAACACATGAAGGACAAGGGGTTGTTAAAATCGACTCTTTCCCTTTCTTTGTGGATAATGCTTTACCTGGGGAACGTATCAAAATGCATGTGCTTAAGGTTGGGAAATCTTTTGGATTTGGCCGTGTGGATGAATTTATAAGTCAGAGTAAACATCGTGTTACTCAGCTTAACCTTGATTATTTGCGCACCGGAATCGCAGATTTTGGTCATCTATCTTATGATGAACAAGTGAAATTTAAACATAAGCAAGTAGTAGATATTTTGAGAAAAACAGCTGGTAAATCTGATTATCCAGTTTTACCAGTAGTTGAAGCAATTAAAACAATTAATTATCGAAATAAAGCACAAATTCCTGTCCAAATGGTTGACGGGCTTTTAACTACAGGATTTTATCGAAAGAATTCTCATACTTTGATTCCTGTGGAAGATTTTTATATTCAACATCCTGAGATTGACGCTGTGGTTCTTTTTTTGCGCGATGAGTTTCGAAAGATTAATTTACAAGCTTATGATGAGAAAACAAGAAAAGGTTGGTTGCGAAATATTGTTGTCCGTCGAGCATTTCACACGGGTGAAATGATGATTACTTTAGTCGTTACAAGTAAAAAACTTCCAGAAAAGGTTGAACTTGTGATTGATCATTTGGTTGAACGTTTTACAAATATAAAATCTGTTCAATTAAATATTAATTCTGGAACAGGTTCATTTATTTTAGGAAAAGAATTTATTTTATTATACGGCAAAGATTTCATCACAGATTTGATGCTAGATAAAACTTATCAAATTTCGGCTCCTGCCTTTTATCAAGTTAACACACCTCAAGCTGAAAAGCTTTATGAAACTGCCTATGAATTTGCGGGTTTAAAACCAGGTGATGTTGTTATTGATGCATACTCTGGAATTGGAACAATTGGAATTAGTATGGCTGATAGAGTTGCAAAAGTCTATGGCATGGAAGTTGTTCCAGCAGCCGTTGAAAATGCTAAACGTAATGCTCAATTAAATGAACTTGAAAATACACATTATGAGGTTGGAACTGCTGAAAAAATCATGCCTAAATGGCTTTCAGAAGGAATAAAACCCGATGTCATTTTTGTTGATCCACCAAGAAAAGGGTTGGATGAAGGCTTTATTAAAGCAGCAGCAATGATGAATCCTCGACGTATTGTTTATATTTCTTGTAATCCAGCAACTTTTGCTCGTGATGTTGTTCGCTTTGAAGCTGAGGGGTATTTGCTGGATAAAGTTCAACCAGTTGATTTATTCCCACAAACGCATCATATTGAATTAGTTGCTAGTTTTAATAAAAAATAAAAGAGGATAATAAATCCTATTCATAGAAAGAAAATCATGATTCGCATAACACAAATCAAAATTTCAATTGATGAACCTGTCAGTAAGGTTAAAAGTCTTGTTTTGAAAAAACTAAGACTACAAGAATCTGACTTACTGGATTATCGAATTTACAAAGAATCAATTGATGCAAGACATAGAGGCGAAATTGATTTTATCTATACTGTTGATATTAAACTTAAAGATGAAGCAAGAATTCTGTCTAAAAAAATAAAAAATGTTTCTTTGGCACCTGAATTAGATTATGTCAATCCAGTTATAGGAAGTAAAAAAATGCTTCATCGGCCTGTAGTCATTGGATTTGGTCCCGCAGGAATGTTTGCGGCTTTATTATTGGCTCAAAATGGTTATCGTCCAATTGTTCTTGAAAGAGGCCAAGCTGTTGATGAGCGTGTAAAATCAATTGATAAGTTTTGGCTTGAAGGAAAACTTAATCCAAAATCGAATGTTCAATTTGGTGAAGGTGGAGCAGGAACTTTTTCTGACGGTAAATTAACGAGTCGTGTTCGTGATTTGCGTGGTCGTAAGGTTTTGGAGGAATTTGTACAAGCTGGTGCCCCAGAAGATATTCTTTATAAGGCACATCCTCATGTCGGAACTGATTTACTTCGTGACATTGTTAAAAATATCCGAAAGCAAATTATTGAGTTGGGCGGAGAAGTTCATTTTGATGCTCAAGTTGAAGAGTTTTTAATTGAAGATGAAGAATTACAGGCTGTAAAACTTGCTGACGGAAATATTATCAAAACAAATCAGGCTATTTTAGCCATTGGTCATTCGGCACGTGATACTTTCTCAGAACTTTATGATAAAGGGGTAACGATTACAGCTAAACCCTTTGCTGTTGGAGTCAGAATTGAACATCCCCAATCTTTAATCAATAAAGCACAATATAAAGAATTTGCTGACCATCCGCGTCTTGGAGCAGCAGAATATCGCTTAACTTATAAGGCATCATCAGGGCGTGGCGTTTATACTTTCTGTATGTGTCCAGGAGGACTGGTTGTTCCAGCTGCATCAGAAGAAGGTGGCCTTGTGACTAATGGGATGTCTGAACATGCTAGAGACCAAAAAAATGCAAATTCTGGACTTTTAGTCCAAGTTTTTCCAGAAGATTTCCCAACTGATCATCCACTTGCTGGAGTAGAGTTCCAAAAGGAATTAGAACATAAAGCCTTTGAATTAGGCGGTTCTAATTATCAAGCACCAGCTCAACTTGTTGGAGATTTTCTTGATGGAAAAGCCTCTAAAGCAATGGGAACAGTTGAACCTAGTTATGCTTTGGGAGTGAAACCAACTAATCTTGAATCACTATTCCCAGGCTATATTACACAATCTATGCGTGAAGCAATTGTTGGATTAGATAAAAAAATGCATGGCTTTGCCCTTTCTGATGCTGTAATGACAGGGGTTGAATCTCGTTCATCTTCACCGGTCAGAATTAATCGTGATGAAGAAAATTATCAATCTGTTTCGACAAAAGGAATCTATCCTTCAGGTGAAGGGGCTGGTTTTGCTGGCGGAATTGTCTCAGCCGGTATTGACGGTTTAAAATGTGCTGAGAGCATGATTGCAGAATTCGCTAAACCTTTGATGGAGGACTAAAATGGCTCAAAAGACTCATGATTACGAAAGAGAATCTGAAGACTTTTATGACCATATTGCGAGTCGTTTTGATCATAGTTTTGATGGATTTTTAGCCAGTTTTTTCAAGAGATTTATTATAAAACATTTAAAAATTGAAAAAAATTCAAGAATCTTAGATGTTGGTTGTGCTAATGGAAATCTTTTGGCAATGTTAAATCAAAAAGAGAAAATTTTTGGAAGTGGCTTAGATATTTCGTCAGAAATGATAAAAATTGCTCAAGTTAAGCATCCTAATTTTACTTTTAAGCAAGGCTCTGCTCAAAAAATTCCCTTTGAGGATGCTAATTTTGATTTGATTATTTGTTCAGCGAGCTTTCATCATTTTCCTTCACCTGAAGCTTTTTTAGCAGAAGCTAAACGACTACTGGCACCAGAGGGTAAATTGGTCATCGCTGAGATTCATATTCCATTTATTACAAAAGCCTATAATTGGCGACTTAATAAATTTTCAACAGAAGGAGATGTAAAAGTCTATCAGCCAAAAGAACTGACAAGAATTTTTAATCACAACGGTTGGAAAATTACTGACAAAAAGTTTTTTTTACAGATTCAATATTATGAACTAGAAAAAAATTACTGACAGAACACTAAATGACTTTGAACAATATCTGTCAGTAATTCTAAAAAAAGAATTAGGAAAAAAATATGGAACAAGAACAACACCGAGGTTTCAAAGCCTCTTGGTTTTTCAAGTGGTTTATTAATAATAAAGTAGTTGCAGCTTTAGCAATCGTCCTTCTCTTATTGCTGAATATTCTCTTACTCAATAAAGTTGGATTTATTTTTAAACCTGTAGGAGAATTTATAACGGTTATCTCGCTGCCCGTTATTTTGGCAGCTGTATTTTATTATCTTCTTAACCCAATTGTTGATTTTTTGGAAAAGAAAAGAGTCCCACGAGTTGTTACGATTATTGTTCTTTTCTTAATAATTGCAGCTTTGATTGCTTGGGGCTTAATTGTTGCTATTCCTAATATTATCAGTGGAGTAGATAATTTTGCTTCGTCAGTCCCTCACTATGTGAATACAGCTCAAAAAGAGATTAATGCTTTAGCAAAAAATCCACATTTTGAACAATTTCGACCACAAGTTGACCAGTTTGCTAAGTCAATTGGTAATCAATTGATTGATTGGTCAAAAGCTTTCTCTGTTAATGCTGTTACGACTCTTTCACATCTCATCAGTAAAACAACAAGTATCTTAATTTCACTAATTGTATTCCCGTTTGTTCTTTTTTACTTATTGAGAGATGGTCAAAGATTAAATGGATTTGTCACTCATTTATTGCCAAATGATTGGCGTAAAGAAACTTCAAAAGTTTTGCGCGAAATTAATAGTCAGCTTTCAAATTATGTCCGTGGCCAAGTTTTGGTCGCAATTGCGGTTGCTATCATGTTTATGATTGGCTTACCGATTATTGGTTTGCGTTATGCAGTTGCTTTAGCAATCACCGCTGGATTTTTGAATTTAGTTCCATTTTTAGGCTCATTTTTAGCTGCTATCCCAATGGTAATTGTTGGTTTAGCAATTGGTGGACCTTTGATGCTTGTAAAAGTAATCATTGTCCTTATTATTGAGCAAACACTTGAAGGAAGATTTATTTCTCCTTTAGTTCTTGGAAAACAAATGTCAATTCATCCAATTACAATATTATTTGTTTTACTGACAGCAGGTCAAATTCTGGGTGTCTGGGGAGTATTACTTGCTATCCCATTCTATGCAACTTTGAAAGTTATTATTGTCCATGTTTACGAATGGTATCGTGAAATTTCAGTTCTTTATCGTGAAGAAACGGCTACAGAAGAAGCAAATGAGTAATTAATAGAATAAAAAATAAGGAGAAAAATGTCTTATTCAGAAGATACAATTGATTTCTTACATCAGGGAGATCTGATTGGAATGCAAAATTCACTTGCCAAAGCGTTAAAAAATGATAATAGTGAAATGTTGGCTGACCTAGCCGAATATTTACAAATGATGGGTTTCATTGATGAAAGTCAAAAAATTTATGATCAAATTATGTCAGAAGATCCGGAAACAACTGATTACCTGATTAACTTAGCAGAAATCGCAGAAGATAACGGTAATTTGGATGAAGCATTAAATTATCTTTATCAAATCCCGGTGAATGATGAAAATTATATTGCTGCTTTAGTTAAAATTGCTGACTTATATCAATTTGAAGGTGATTTTGAAACAGCAATTTCTAAGTTAGAAGAAGCAAGAGAATTATCGGATTCTCCTCTGATTACTTTTGCTTTGGCTGAGTCCTACTTTGAACAAGGTGATTATTCAGCTGCCATTACCGAATATGCAAAACTTTCAGAACGCAAAATTTTACATGAAACAAAAATTTCTATTTATCAAAGAATTGGTGACTCTTATGCCCAATTAGGTAATTTTGAGAATGCCATATCATTTCTTGAAAAATCACTAGAATTTGATGAAAAACCGGAAACCTTGTATAAAATTGCTCTTCTTTATGGAGAAACTCATAATGAAACAAGAGCCATTGCTAATTTCAAACGGTTAGAAAAAATGGATGTTGAATTCTTGAAATATGAATTAGCCTATGCCCAAACCCTAGAAGCTAATCAAGAATTTGAAGCTGCACTAGAAATGGCAAAGAAAGGGATGAAAAAAAATCCTAATGCCGTTCCTCTCTTACACTTCGCTTCAAAAATTAGTTTCAAACTTAAGGACAAAGCTGCAGCAGAACGTTATCTCATGGATGCTTTAAATTTACCAGAATTACATGACGAAACAGTCTTTTTGCTTGCTAATTTATACTTCAACGAAGAAGATTTTGAAGCTGTCATTAATCTTGAAGAGCTTTTAGAAGATGAACATTTATTAGCTAAATGGCTTTTTGCAGGAGCACATAAAGCTTTGGAAAATGATTCTGAAGCGGCTGCTTTGTATGAAGAACTCATTCAAACCAATCTGTCAGAGAATCCAGAGTTTTTAGAAGACTATATTGATTTTCTTAAAGAAATTGGTCAAATTTCTAAAACAGAACCAATTATTGAACAATATTTGGAACTTGTTCCAGATGATGAAAATATGAGAAATTTACTGACAGACTTAAAAAATAATTACTGACAAAGCTGTCAGTAATTATTTTTATTGTAAGCTAGAAAATTCACAAACTTGCGTCAAAATAATTGTAAAAGGTTCTATTATCTGATAAAATGATTGTGAAGTAATCCAAGAGATTATGAAATATGAATTAGAACAAATAGAGGTAAAATAAAAAATGTCTGAGAAACAATTTGGGGCGAACTTGGTTGTCGATAGTTTGATTAACCATAAAGTGAAGTATGTATTTGGGATTCCAGGAGCAAAAATTGACCGGGTTTTTGATTTATTAGAAAATGAAGAAGGCCCTCAAATGGTCGTGACTCGTCATGAGCAAGGAGCTGCTTTCATGGCTCAAGCTGTTGGTCGTTTGACTGGCGAACCTGGTGTAGTAGTTGTTACGAGTGGGCCTGGTGTATCAAACCTTGCGACTCCGCTTTTGACCGCGACTTCAGAAGGTGATGCTATTTTGGCTATCGGTGGACAAGTTAAACGAAGTGACCGTCTTAAACGTGCGCACCAATCAATGGATAATGCTGGAATGATGCAATCAGCAACAAAATATTCAGCAGAAGTTCTTGACCCTGATACACTTTCTGAATCAATTGCCAACGCTTATCGTATTGCAAAATCAGGACATCCAGGTGCAACTTTCTTATCAATCCCCCAAGATGTAACGGATGCCGAAGTATCAATCAAGGCCATTCAACCACTTTCAGACCCTAAAATGGGGAATGCCTCTATTGATGACATTAATTATTTAGCACAAGCAATTAAAAATGCTGTATTGCCAGTAATTTTGGTTGGAGCTGGTGCTTCAGATGCTAAAGTCGCTTCATCATTGCGTAATCTATTAACTCATGTTAATATTCCTGTCGTTGAAACATTCCAAGGTGCAGGGGTTATTTCACATGATTTAGAACATACTTTTTATGGACGTATCGGTCTTTTCCGCAATCAACCAGGAGATATGCTTCTGAAACGTTCTGACCTTGTTATTGCTGTTGGTTATGACCCAATTGAATATGAAGCTCGTAACTGGAATGCAGAAATTGATAGTCGAATTATCGTTATTGATAATGCCATTGCTGAAATTGATACTTACTACCAACCAGAACGTGAATTAATTGGTGATATCGCAGCAACATTGGATAATCTTTTACCAGCTGTTCGTGGATACAAAATTCCAAAAGGAACAAAAGATTATCTCGATGGCCTTCATGAAGTTGCTGAGCAACACGAATTTGATACTGAAAATACTGAAGAAGGTAGAATGCACCCTCTTGATTTGGTCAGCACTTTCCAAGAAATCGTTAAAGATGATGAAACAGTAACCGTTGACGTAGGTTCACTCTACATTTGGATGGCACGTCATTTCAAATCATACGAACCACGTCATCTCCTCTTCTCAAACGGAATGCAAACACTTGGAGTTGCACTTCCTTGGGCAATTACAGCCGCATTGTTGCGCCCAGGTAAAAAAGTTTATTCACACTCTGGTGATGGAGGCTTCCTTTTCACAGGGCAAGAGTTGGAAACAGCTGTACGTTTGAATCTTCCAATCGTTCAAATTATCTGGAATGACGGCCATTATGATATGGTTAAATTCCAAGAAGAAATGAAATATGGTCGTTCAGCAGCCGTTGATTTTGGCTATGTTGATTACGTAAAATATGCTGAAGCAATGGGAGCAAAAGGTTACCGTGCACACAGCAAAGAAGAACTTGCTGAAATTCTTAAATCAATCGCAGATACTACTGGACCAGTAGTAATTGACGTTCCTTTGGACTATTCTGATAACATTAAATTAGCAGAAAAATTATTGCCAGAAGAATTTTACTAAGATAAAATAAAAATACCAAATAATCCTAAATTTACTTGGAAACAAAAAGAGAGTCCTTTATATAAGGACTCTTTTTTATTTTAGAATGGGGGGATTTCTAATTTGAAATCTAGTTATGACCAATTAGAGGTTGAAATTATGAAAAATAGAATAATTAGGCAGAATATTTTAAACATAAAAACCTTTAATTATCTGCTATTAATAACCTTTGCTTATTAATTGATTACAAAGCTGTGACAAATAACTATTGAGAGAATACAAACATTTCGTTATAATAAAACAATTATATTGTTTTCGTTTTCATTAGAAAATATAGTTTCCAATAATTATTAGCTCAAAACTGGCTTTATTCCTGATTATAACAAGAAAAAAAGATCTAGTACTATGAGTTTTGATAATATCATCATGCATTAAAAGAAAGTTGAGGCGAAAAGAGCAATATGCAGAAGTATCACTCAAAACATGAAAATATCGCAAAACAAACTCAATTCAGAACATGGAAAAAGGGTAAATCGTGGCTTTATGCTGCCAGTATCCTAACCGTTCTCACAGGTGGCGCAGCCGCAAGCTCAGTTGTCACACCAGACTCAGTCACGGCAAGTGCTGACACGGTGACGCCTGCGGCTTATCGGCCAGCAGGAGAAGCGACGGGTCCGGGTTCGGTTGTTTCATCTGAAGTAGCAGCGAATGCGAGCAGCTATTATGCAGCGGCGAGTTCAGCCCTTAGCGGTACAGATTCAGACGGCGTGCACAGCAGTGGTGCGAGCGATATTGTCAGCTCAGCCAATGATAAAGCGGCCGACGCGAACAGCTACATCAGTTCAAGCACTGGCTCACTCTCGTCAGGCGCTTCTAGTGTCGCATCAGGCACGCTTGATGACTGGAATAATGCTGCTTCAAGTTTTGTATCAGCAGCTTCGTCGAATACTACGACGAATAGTCTTTCGAGCGCTGTCAGCAACTATCAGAATGCCCTTGATTCGGCGAACAGTTACAATGTTGCCAATAACATCAAGACATCAGGCGGTGCCAACTCTGAGTATGCGGCAACTTACAGCGACGGTTCAGGCAATACCTACTCAAGCAATGCGGTTAGTCAGTATCAGTCCGCTGTTGACAGCTACAGCACAGCAGTTCACAACTACTATAATTCTGCTGTAGCGACGCTGGATAAGAATGCCACGCTTTCAGGCTGGTACGATACACTCACAGCAGACAAAAATATTCTCAACGCTTATGATAGCGATAGCGCAGCAAACACGCCGGCGGGTGCTCTAAAGAGTGATTCATCAGCTTTTGCAACCGCACTTTCTGGCCTCAACAGTCTCGTCTCCGCCTCAGGCGCCTCAAACTTCTTTAGCTCAGCGGCCGCATCAGTTGCTGCTGCAGGAAGTGATGTCGCGACTTACGATTACTCATCCGCTTACAGCTTAGCTGTCGTAAGATTGCAGACGACGGCAAATCAAGTTCTGACGCAATATCAGACGGACTACGGCACCTACATAACGGCTGCGGAGCAATACGCACAAGACTCAAATACTGCTAAAGCAGCAGGATACAACGGCACAGTAACTGCGCTTACCGACTCAGCCACACAGCAGATAAACTTTGATACAGCATGGGGCAACGCCAGTCAAACTATCAAGGACTTCACGACCAGCGCAAATACAAACGGCACATTAATGAACGATAATGCGCAGATAATGGCAGATTACGAAGTGGCAAGCCTTGCTTATACCGACTTTTCAAATGCTGCCACACAGCAAAATACCGACTTGGTGACGCTTACTGACATCGTTACCAACTTCCCAATGAGCGCCTCAACATCAGGCGAGACAACAGCAACCGATACTTTGACTAGCTGGGAATCTCAATATACAGCTGCTATCCATGCTCTCCAGTCCGATGTCGCAAAGACGGAATACTATCAAGGTATTTATAATGACAAGCTGGCTGCTTACAACGACGATGCGACTGACCCTCTTTATCCGTCAGACAATCCGACTCTCCCAACAGCGACAGGCAATACGGCGGCGGACTATCTCAATAAAATCCAGACAGGACTTGGAACGATTGATGCGGCGCAGAATGGCACGGTCTCAGCTGATGCTGCACAAGTACTGACGAATTATGAGACAGATTTTACTAAGTACAATCAAGACTTTCAAACTTATCTGACTGCACTTGCAACCTATCAGTCTGACTATGAAACGGCTTACACGAATGCTATGCAGAATAATCAGGGAGCGCCTGCTCTGCCAACACCGCCAACGGCTCCAAATCCTGCCGACTATTTTAATGGGACAGTAACAGGGACAACTGCAATAACAGGCGACATTCCAACGGCAGCAGTGACCTACCTCACGAATCATCTCCAGCAAGACCAGTATAATTTAGTAAGCGCGTCTTATGACCAATTACAGACTGATATTAATGCTCTGATACATACAATCAATGACTTCAAAGCAACAAATGCACCAAGCTATGCACAAATTACCAGTATTTTGAATACATATAACGGCTTGACAGAGCTGAGTTTGGATAATATCAAAGATTTATTGAGTCTACCAACACTCTGTGATTCTTTGTCGTCAGCAATCGCGCAGCTTATAGCAGCAGAACCTGCGCTTATTAAAACTGTTCAGGCAGATTTAGGTGCTTATCTTTCATCTGCGACTATTTATAATACTTATAATGGTTGGGACGGCTCAACAGGCCTGACGACAACTCCTTATTTGACATGGAATATTAAAAATCCGCTTTACACACTTAATCAAGCCCTACGGCAGTACGGTGTGAATAATTTTAGCGGACAAACACCGAATGGTGGTGTTCTTAATAATCTGTCAGCACTGGACACGATTTATAGTTCACTTTATAATAGCAACAATGTACCTGGTGCTTGGGCAATCACTGAAAATTATTCAGGACTTGCAAGCGGTTATCAAGATTGGCTTCTTGCTGAAATCAATGCGGCAAATCCAGGGCTAAATGCGACCACATTGCTTGACCCAGATTTATGGAACGATTTTTATGCGGTAAATGGCTTTGCTAATCCCAATGCTCCTACACAGGCTGGCGTTGTTCAAAACCCAGTCCCACTTACTCCACTGACTCCGCCAGACCTTAATACAGGCTACACAGGCACAACTTCTGATGAGATGACAACGAACGGCGCCAACACAGCCGAACACGCCCGCTTACAAGACACCTAATCTTGCTACCAGTCTCGTACTCTGCGAAACTGTGACGGTTACGCCACCTATCTATGGCACACTTCAAGCGCCGCCAACAGCACCGAACTTGATGCTGAACGCTGTTTATCCACCGGCCGTAACTACGCTTCCGACCGCACCAGAAGCACCCACATCACCAACTCTAGGTACTTTGCTTCCAGCACCGAGTGTTCCAAGTCTTAATTTGCCAACACCTCCAACTCCACCGACGATTAGCCTACCAAGCGCTCCGACACCGCCAACGCTGACAAATCCGAATGTCACTATCCCAGCTTTACCAGCCCTGCCGAGCTTTACGCCGGTTGATGATATGCCGGCACCATCAAAAGCCGTCACTAATGGTAGCACTTCCATCAACGGTCAGACGACAGATCCGAGTATTCTTTGGGACTGGATTATTTCCCAGCAGACGAACGGCGCACCAACAACTTATAGCGACTTTGAAAACTATGTCGCAGCAGTTTCTGCATGGAAAGAGCAAGTTGCTCAAGTCATCAGTGTTTATCAGAAACAAGTCGCAGATGCTGACGGAGCTTATGATGCGGACACAGCAGCGATTGCAACTTACCTCACTGCTTATCAGACTTATTCTGAGAACTACGATACAGCGGTCAGTGGTTATAATACTGCTTGGACGACCTACGACAGTGCCTATCAGATTTACGAAAGCAGTTATGATGCAGCGGTTACCAAGTATCAGAGCGAGTTCAACGACTATAAGCAAGCGCAGAGTGATTATGAGAGCCAGTACGAGAGTGTAGTTTCCGCTTATCAGTCAGCGTGGTCGGCCTATGTCTCAGCTTATGGCGATTATCAGAATGCTTATGAAAAAGCCGTCTCGGACTACACGACAGCATGGGCGACTTATGTCTCTGCCCATAATGACTATGCCGGCAAGTATGACGCTGAGGTCTCGGCTTATACAAGCGCATGGACACAGTATCTGACGCAGTTTAGTCAGTATTCTGAGGACTATGACACAGCCGTCAGTCAGTATGAGAGCGACTGGACGAACTATGATACGGACTATCAGACCTATAAGACAGGCTATGATAGCGCCGTTAGCAACTACAATAATGATTGGAACACTTACGATGTTGCCTATCAAGCTTACACGATTGATTATGCGACTGCTGTCGGCAATTACAATAGCACATGGACGAAGTATCTGAGTGATTACAGCACTTATTCTAGTACTTATGACAGTGTCACAGGAACTTATGAAGGTGATTGGACAGCTTATGATGCCACTTATCAGACTTACAAGACTGCGTGGAAAGCCTACGACAGCGCTTATCAACAGCTCGTTACTGACAGCTACGACATGACAGACTTTACAGAGACGCCATTAGTCGCTGAGGAAACGAAGACGACCTATGCGGACAAAGTCACTCAGGAAACGAAAGAAACACCTGCTGCAATGTCTGACGAAGCAACAAAAGCCGACATTCCAACGCTGTTAGACGAAGCCGCAAAAGACAGTATCGCAGACAAAACAACCGAAGCTGAGAAAGCAAACATTCCTGAAAAGAGCACGCTCGCCGAAGAAGCAACAATTCCTGATAAGGAAGACAAGGCAAGCGAAGCCACGATTGAGCCAATGACCGACGGACCAAGTGCTGACCTCTCAGCTGACTCTAGCCTTGTCCCTGAAGCGATAAAAGAAAGCCTTGCCGATAAGGACGCAGAGCAGACGCTTACGCAGGGCGACCGTCCAATAGTACAAGAGATTGCTGTCCCTAATACGCCGGACACGGATGCTGGCGACTATCTCTACACGTCTGACATCATTCTTGACACCTTTGACACGACACAGATTATCCTGCCGACGGATGTTTCACAGATTACTGTGCATGATAAATACGGCAATCTCGTCTCGCCAGACCAATACACGGTTACAATTACAGACGTTGACGCGACCCACAAGCTGGTTACAATTACCTTTGCTTCAAGTTTTGTTCTCTCCGACCGTTTCTATAACAACACCCTGACGGTTTCAATCCCGACCCACTCGACATGGGCGATAGCAGGACTTGGCCCCGACTATGATAATACGGCTTACACCATTACCACAAGTCCGAAAGGCAAGACGAAGCAGCCGACGAATACTGTGCACGTAAGACCGGTGTTACCGAACACACCTCCAACAGTGCCACCAGTTGCACCGCCTGAAACACCAAATATCCCTGAAAAGCCAAATCTGCCGAACAGTCCAAGGATACCACAAGTTCCAAAGGTGCCAAATCAGCCAATGATACCGAGAAAACCTACGCTATCATTGACGTCAAGTCGATTAAAAATACCAGAACCTCTCAAGTATGTGCCAGTAGGTAAAATACTTCCTCATACCGGAGATAATAGCGATTCATCTCTCACCATATACGGAGGGGCGGCTCTAATTGGCTTTATAGGTTTGGAAATTTATAGTTTGAAACGACGCAAAAAATCAACTGTAAAAAAATCATAATTTCTGAGACTTATAAGGAATCTCAAAATGAATCTTTTTAATAAAAATCTTGAATACCTTGTTATTCAAGGTTTTTTAATACAAATATATTGTCATTTCTACAACTAATCATCTTATGGTTAGAAAAAAAGAACAGTTAAGGAGTGCGTTTTAATAAAAAACCGTTGAACTTTATATAATACACAATTCAAAAAAGAAGTCAGGATATTATTTTGGGACAAAAATAATTAATGATATAATGAAAACGAATACATCGATGTAGTTGAGGCAATAAATTAAATACAAAATCGAAAGCAGGTGAAGAATGATTCTAAACAAAAAAAGAACTGTAATATTCTCTCTAATTGGTTTAATATTTATTAGTCTATTAACATTGCTATCAGTTCAAACTAAACAGACTAATGCTGAGGAAGTAGTTACTGTTCATTCAACTGATGTTGATACGGGAGCAACGACACTTACTAGGAGTGATTTCAATGATAATTTTACTTTATCAGGCACTGTTGGCATGCGTTATCAAGTCGGTGGAGCATTTAATCCTTTTGGTCCTGCTCTAACTGATGACGAAACGAAAGCCAGATATGATGAAGAAACAGGAATTATCACCTTAACCCCCAATCGAAATGACTGGTCAGGCAATTTCACGCTTAATAATCGAATCTCAACAGAACAACCTTTTAAACTTAAAGGTGCTATTTATTTGGGAGATAGGACAGATGAAGACTGGAGAGATAAAGAAGAAGCTAGCGAAAATGGAGGAACTCCAAGTGGAGGTGCGGACGGGATAGGTTTTGCTTTTCATCCTGAAGAAGTAGGAAAGGTTGGTTTTACAGGGGCTAACATGGGAATTGGCGGTCTTAAAGGTGCGATTGGTTATAAGTTTGATACTTACTGGAATACTGCGCAGCAAAGTAATGATGATGATAACCATCGCTTGGGCTGGGAAAATGATCCTGGAAGCAACGAATAATAAAGAAGAAGTTCGACTTCCTTATAAGACCCCAATAGAAATAAGAGCTACAGATAATTGGACCTATGTTTATGATAATCTACCAAAATATAATAACGAAGGGCGTGAAATTTTCTATGACGTGACAGAAATTCCCGTAGCTGGTTATGAGTCAACAAGCCAAAGATTAAATGACGAAAATGATTCAGAAATTCAATTTAAACTTTCTAATAAGATTCAAAACCCACTTACCATTTCGGGCGAAAAAATCTGGTTGGATGATGGAAATATTACTTCACGACCAGCTCATATCACAGTTCAACTATGGAGAAAAGATGGTGAGCAAGAACGTCAGGTTCAATTCAATGAATTAGCAACCGGTTATCAAAGCTTTTATGGACAAGTAAATTCTAATGATTTTGTGACACAAGAGACAAATTCAAATAAGAACTGGGAATATACTTTCTCTCACTTGCATGGAACGGAGGAGATAGAAGAATGAGTTGAACAAGGAATTCAGTATTTCTTAAAAGAAGAGTTGTCAACTGACTATAAATATCGCTATGAGTCACAAGTTATAGGACGAGATATTGTCAATACAGCTATTGAAGTAGAAAAAATGATCTTGATTGTTAATAAAGAGTGGGATGATAAAGGCTATGAATCTATCAGACCAGAAACAATTACAATTCAACTATTGGCAAATAATAAGTTGCAAGGGAATCCAGTCACTATTGGAGTCAGTGAAAAATGGACTTGGGAATTTACCGATTTAGCCATAAGAGATGAACTGGGCAATGATATTTTATATTCAATTAAAGAAATTGACGTAGCTAAGCATTATCAAGTTGATCAAATTCAAGAAAATAATAAAATTACTTTGATTAATAAATTTGTGAAGGAAGAGCCTAATCCTGAAGAAGAGGAGGAGGACAACAGCATTAATAATGACGGTGACAGCGAACCTACTAATAATAATGATGGTAACTCAAATCATTCAGAAGAAGCACACAACGATGCTAAAAAAGAAACCACAGAAAATCTCCCTGTGGTGGGGCAATATTCAGGATTTTGGTTGATACTTGTTGGTGCCGCATTACTATTTGGAGTTGTATTGTTAGTGAAGCATAAACAAGAAAGAAAAAAATGATAAACTAAAAAAGAACCAAAGCATTATATAAATTCTGGCCAGTTCTGTTAAAAGCAAAAAAACTCTATTTTCATGGAATCTGAAGATACTATGAAAATAGAGTTTTTTTGTTGAAAAATTAAAGTATACTTAGTTGTGAGGCCAAGTCTTGTTTCTTTAACTAAGCAGAAATTCCAAAATTGAATTATTTTGAAGATTGTAAAATTGGAAGGGTTAGAAAGTTTATGTCATTAATGGACTACGTTTTTTTATGCTATAATATGGACAAGAAAATTTAGAGGCAACCAATGAAAAAGGGAAAACTAAAGATATATTTTGGCTATGCTGCTGGTGTTGGAAAAACATTTGCTATGCTCGAAGGGGCGCGTGAGGTTCAGAAATCTGGAATTGATGTTGTTTCAGGCTACATTGAACCTCATAATCGACCAGAGACCTCAAAATTAATTGAAGGGCTCGAAACCTTACCTTTAAAAAAAATAAATTATAAAGGAATTCAATTAATAGAGTTCAATTTGGAAGAAGCTTTGATTCGTCGACCTCAGGTTATCCTAGTTGATGAATTAGCCCACACAAATTGCCATGGTTCAAGAAATAAGAAGAGATTTCAAGATATTGAAGAACTTTTGAAAGCAGGAATAGATGTTTTTACAACAATAAATATTCAGCATCTTGAAGATCTAAATGATGTAATTGAAAAAATAACTGGGATTATTGTAAATGAAAAAATTCCTGATTACATATTTGAAGAGGCTGATCAAATTGAGCTAATTGATATTGAACCCGTTGATTTATTAGAACGACTAGATAAAGGAAAAATTTATCAGTTAAACAAAGTAAATCAAGCAAAAGAAAATTTTTTTACATTAGAAAAACTTATCGCCCTTCGGGAAATTGCTTTACGAAAAACTGCTGACCAAGTCAATAAGAGCGCTATTCGTAAAGCTCAAAATAAAAAAAGTATTTATGCAAAAGAACATGTTTTAGTATGTGTTTCAGCTTCACCCTCAGCCTCTCATGTTATTCATGCAGCTGCGAGACTTGCAGTTGCATTTAAAGCAGAATTTACGGCATTATATATCGGTGATTTAGAAAATTCTTCCAAAGAAGAAAAAGATAGACTGAGACAGAATTTACGTTTGGCTGAACAGTTAGGCGCAAAACTATCTGTCCTTTATGGAGATAATGTTTCTAAGCAAATTGTCGAATATGCTAAAATTAGTCAAATATCAAAGCTGGTAATTGGTAAAAGTGTACAAAGTTCATTTTGGAGTAGGGAAAATATTGTAGATCTTATAAGTCTGGAAGCGCCAGAACTTGATATCTATGTCATTCCAAATGCAAGAGGACAACAAAAAAATACTTCTGGAACTTTGTATAATTTTAAAAAAATCCGGTTTTCATTAAGTGATTTATTGAAAACAATACTGATGCTAACTCTTGTCACTTCATGTGGGTTAGCCTTCAAATACTGGAACTTCAATGTTGCTAATATAATTATGCTTTATATTTTAGGAGTTCAGATTAATGCTATTTTTACAAAAGGAAGAATTTTTAGTCTCATATCCTCAGTCTTATCTGTACTTTGCTTTAATTATTTTTTCACAGAACCTTATTACACTTTTGTAGCCTTTAGCTCTAATTATCCAATTACTTTCTTAATTATGTTGGCTGCTGGATTAATTACGTCGACATTAATCAAAAGAATTCAAGAACAAGTTCGAGTCTCTGCGGAAAAATCATATCGAACAGAAGTACTTTTACAAACGAATAAAGATTTAGCACAGGTTGATTCGGTAGTAGAAATTCTAGAAGCAACAGTTCAACAGTTAAAAAAATTACTTGATCGAGATATTGTGATTTATCCAATCAAAGATAAAGTTTTAGGAGATGAATCATATTTTTCAACTGAGTCTTCTAAGTATAATTTAGAAAAATACCAGAATTTTAATGAGAGAGGTGTAGCTGAGTGGGTAATGCACAATAATAAACGTGCAGGAGCAACGACCAATACATTATCAGCTGCTAATTACTTATATTTGTCAATTCGTGGGAAAAATCAATCTTTTGAGGTGATTGGTATCCTAATGAAGGACAAAAATGAGTTGGAAACATTTGAAAAATCTATAATTCTGGCTATATTAGGTGAAGCAGGATTAGCTTTAGAAAAAGAAATTCTTCGAGAAGTCCAACAAAAAAACGAAATTCAAATTGAGCAAGAACAGTTACGTGTAAATTTGTTACGTGCTATTTCACATGATTTAAGAACTCCACTTACTAGTATTTCTGGACATGCAAAATTACTGATGAAAAATGATAGCACAATAAATAAACTTCAAATTCAAGAATTATCAGCTTATATCTATGATGATTCAATGTGGTTGATTAATTTAGTTGAAAATCTTTTATCTATCACAAGATTGGATGAAAAAATAGAATTAAAGTTGGAAGCAAATATTATTGATGAAGTAGTTGAAGAAGCCCTTAAACATGTAGACAGGCATTTGAAACAGCATGAATTTAGTTTAAATTTAGCCGACGAACTCTTAATGGCAAAAATGGATGTGGCTCTTATGATACAAGTGATTGTAAACTTGATTAATAATGCAGTGAAATATACACCAATTAATTCTAAAATAGAACTACAAACCAAAAAAATTAATGATGAGTTAGTTCTTGAAGTTTCTGATAATGGGCCTGGCATTACTGATAAAGCCAAAGAAAAAATATTTGATTTATTTTATACTGACGAAAATCGGCAAGTTGATTCTATGCGTGGTTTAGGTTTAGGACTTTCTTTGTGTAAAAGTATTATTTTAGCACATGGAGGACAAATTTATGTTAAAGATAATCAGCCAAATGGAGCAATTATTGGTTTCAAATTACCTTTAGAGGAGGTTTTAATTTCTGATGAACAATGATGATATAAAAATATTGATTTGTGAAGATGATTTGTCAATTAATAAACTCTTATCTTTGACAATGGAGGTTGAAGATTATAATTATGTAGCTGTTCAAAATGGTAAGGAAGCGTTAAGAGAGATTATCTCTCAGCGCCCAGATTTACTAATTTTAGATTTAGGCTTACCGGATATGGACGGAAAAGAGATTATTTCTAAAGTTCGTGGATTCTCTCAACTTCCAATTATCGTAGTCAGCGCCAGAGGAGAAGATGCTGATAAAATAGCAGCTTTAGATGCTGGTGCGGATGATTATTTGACAAAACCATTTAGTACTGATGAACTTTTGGCTCGACTTAGGGTAAGTTTGAGAAGAGCTAAGTTTTCTGGAAATAATCAAAATTTACTGACAGAAGTAACAACTTTTACTAATGGCTGGTTGAAAATAAATTATTTATCAAAGTGTGTTTTCGTAAATGAAAAAGAGATACATCTCACACCGATTGAGTACAAACTTCTTTGTTTATTAGCAGAAAATTTGGACCGTGTGATGACCTACAACTATCTTGTCAAAGAAATTTGGGGGTATTATGAGGAAGATTTTTCAGCACTTAGAGTATTTGCAAATACGCTACGTAAGAAGATTGAACTTGATTCCAATTATCCAAAGTTGATACAGACACATATTGGTGTCGGCTATCGAATGATAAAAATTGACTAAAAAGTACTGACAGATTCGTCAGTACTTTTTTTATGAGAATCTTTAGATTATCTTTATACGAACAACCCAATCTTTACACTCTTTTTATTTTTCAAGTGTTAAAATAATTTCAACATCAAGGAGGAGGAAAATATTTTGATGGATTTATTGATGCTTGGAGGATTAGTAGTAAGTTTTCTACTAATTCTGGCTCTAATAGCTTGGTGTGACAAGCAAATTAAAGAAATTTAGAAAGAAGTTTTTAAAATGTTTATTATTTTAGGGATGATTATCATGTTATTGGCGATTTATCTCTTTTATGCTCTGATTTATCCAGAGAGGTTTTAGGGGGAACAGATGTTACAAATTATTTTCGTATTGGCAGTGGCCATATTATTAATGATACCTACAGGTAAATACCTTTATCACATAGCAACAGATCAAAAGACCTTTGCAGATCCGGTCATGGATAAATTTGATGGCTTTATATATAAATTGATTGCTATGAAAAAACAGCCCATGACTTGGAAAAAATACGCGCTATCTCTAGTATTAACAAATGCTGTAATGGTTTTTATTGGTTATTTAATTTTGAGAATTCAAGAAATTCCCTTTCTAAATCCTAACCACATTGGGGCAATGGAGCAAAGTCTAAGTTTTAATACAGTAATTTCATTTATCACTAATACTAACTTACAAAACTATTCTGGAGAGTCTGCCCTTTCCTATATGAGTCAAATGATTGTCATTACCTTTATGATGTTTACATCAGCAGCTTCTGGTTTTGCAGCCTCAATGGCTTTCATTCGAGGACTGTCTGGAAAATACAAAGATATGGGAAATTTCTATTATGATTTTGTACGAGTGATTACTCGTGTATTACTTCCATTTTCTATTATTGGCGCTTTATTATTGATATCACAAGGCGTTCCTCAGACATTAGTACATAATTTAACAATTACAACCCTTGAAGGGAAAATGCAAGATATTGCTCTAGGCCCAGTGGCAGCTCTTGAAATCATCAAACATTTGGGAACAAATGGCGGCGGCTTTTTTGCAGCAAATTCAGCAATGCCTTTTGAAAATCCAAATATTATTACAAATATAATTGAAATGCTATCAATGATGCTATTACCTGGTTCGATATTATTTGCTTTTGGATATATTGTTTCAGATAGTCATCAAGAAAATAAACTATTAAATTCTCAATTAAAAAGTAAAAGAAGATTTTTCTTAGGAAAAGAGGCTCGACCATTAATTATCGTAATGAGTGTTTTATTTTTAATCGGGCTTACAATAATTATTTGGGCTGAGTCCAAAGGTAATCCTATTTTACAGCACCTAGGCTTAAGTCAAGCTATGGGTAACATGGAAGGGAAAGAAACTAGATTTGGCACAAATATGTCAGCTTTATTTACCGAAATTACTACTGCTTTCACAACAGGTTCTGTAAATAACATGCATGATAGTCTGGCACCATTAAGTGGTGGTATTGCCATGATTAATATGATGCTTAATCTTGTTTTTGGAGGAAAAGGCGTTGGATTAATGAATATGATTCTCTACGTTCTTTTGACAGTATTCATCTGTGGTTTAATGATTGGCCGAACTCCTGTTTACTTAGGGAAAAAAATTGAAGGAAAAGAAATGAAATTGACTGCTCTAGCAATTATCATACACCCTTTAATTATTTTAAGTTTTACGGCACTAGCCGTTTCTGTTTCCGCGGGTATTGCTGGATTATCCAATCCTGGCTTTCACGGTTTATCGCAAATTGTTTATCAGTATACATCTTCGGCGGCGAACAACGGTTCGGGTTTTGAGGGGTTAAAAGATAATACCGCTTTTTGGAATATTACGACTGGAGTTGCTATATTTTTAGGCCGATATCTCACTTTAATTATTCAACTTGCGATTGCTTCATCATTAATGATGAAAAGGTCGGTAAATAATTCTGTAGGTTCACTTAAAACAGATAGTGGAACTTTCATCGTTGTTCTATTTGTAATAGTGATTGTAATATCAGCATTAACATTTTTACCAGTTTTGGTTCTTGGACCAATCGCTGAATCTTTAACATTATGAGGCTTATGATGATTTCTAAAAATAAAAAACTATTGAATCAAGAGATTCTAAAAAGTTCTATCAAAGGAGCTTTTATCAAACTTAATCCGGCATATATGATGAAAAATCCAGTCATGTTTGTCGTTGAGGTTGGATTTACTATTACATTAATTCTATCTATTTTTCCTAACTTATTTGGGACAGTTCAATCGTCAAGTCAAATTTATAATATAATTGTGACTTTAATCTTATTCTTAACAATTCTTTTTGCTAATTTTGCAGAATCTGTCGCTGAAGGCAGAGGAAAAGCTCAGGCAGAGAGCTTGAAAAAAACGCAAAAAAATATGAAAGCAAGAATTATTAATAAAGATAAAGCTACTAATCAGATTAAGGAAACTATTATTGATGCAATTGAGTTAAAAAAAGATGATATAGTTCTAGTTAAAGCAGGTGAATTGATACCAAGTGATGGAGAAGTGATTGAAGGAATTGTTTCCGTCGATGAATCGGCAATAACAGGAGAATCTGCTCCTGTTGTAAAAGAATCTGGTGGTGACTTTGCCTCAGTAACAGGAGGAACAACTGTTTCAAGCGACTGGCTCAAGATAAAAATCACTTCTAGTTCAGGAGAATCATTTCTTGATAAAATGATTTCTCTTGTTGAAGGAGCCTCGCGGAAAAAAACGCCGAATGAAATAGCATTAAATACTCTACTTGTGAGTTTAACTATTATTTTCTTAATAGTTATTGTGACACTCTACCCCATTGCTTCTTTTGTTCATGTGAAGTTAAGTGTAACGACACTCATTGCCTTGACGGTCTGCTTAATTCCAACAACAATTGGTGGCTTACTATCGGCAATTGGGATCGCTGGAATGGATAGAGTGACACGTTTTAATGTGATTGCAATGTCTGGTAAAGCAGTTGAAGCCAGTGGTGATGTGGATACTATGATTTTAGATAAAACGGGAACAATTACATTTGGTAATAGAATGGCCGCAAAATTTCTTCCAGTAAACGGTGTTTCTTTAGAAGAATTGACAGAAAATGCTGTTTTAACTTCTTTGAAAGATGAAACACCAGAAGGCAAGTCTATTATTAGATTAGCAGAAGAACAAGAAGATAAGGACTTTATGACCCCAGCTGAAATGACTTTTGTAGAGTTCACAGCTCAAACAAGAATGAGTGGAGTTGATTTTCCGACAGGAAAAACAATTCGTAAAGGAGCAACAGATGCTGTGATTGATTATATTCAACAACAAGGAGGGGGAGTTCCTAACGATTTGAAGAGAATTACCGATGAAATATCTTCGGTAGGTGGCACCCCATTGGTAGTATCAGAAGATTCAAAGATTCTGGGAGTTATCTATTTAAAAGATACAATAAAGCCAGGATTGGTAGAACGGTTTGCTCGTTTACGTGAAATGGGAATTAAAACAATTATGTGTACTGGTGATAATCCTTTGACGGCCGCAACGATTGCTCAAGAAGCTGGGGTTGATAGTTATATCGCTGAATGTAAACCAGAGGATAAAATCAAAGCAATAAAAGTTGAACAAAACGATGGAAAAGTTGTTGCAATGACAGGGGATGGAACTAATGATGCACCAGCACTAGCACAAGCTGACGTTGGTATTGCAATGAATTCAGGGACAAGTGCGGCCAAAGAAGCAGCAAATATGGTAGATTTAGACAGTGATCCGACTAAAATTCTTGATATTGTAGAGATTGGTAAACAACTTTTAATTACAAGAGGAGCACTAACAACATTTTCTATTGCCAATGATATCGCCAAATATTTTGCGATTATTCCCGCAATGTTTATGCTTGCTATTCCACAAATTCATGTTTTAAATATCATGAATCTTGCAACGCCTTCCAGTGCAATATTATCAGCATTAATTTTTAATGCAATAATCATTCCGCTTTTAATCCCTCTAGCGATGAAGGGCGTAAAATATAAACCACAGCATTCGGATAAAATGCTGACACATAATATGTTAGTTTATGGTTTAGGAGGAGTTATTGCTCCATTCATTGGAATAAAAATTATTGACTTAATCATTGCTCCGTTACTGCACATGATTGGTCTTTAATGCTAAAAGGAGAAGTGATGAGAAAAATATTTAAAGAATTAAAAACACCTTTTCTAGTTACAGTGGTTTTTACAGTGATTTGTGGTCTTTTCTATCCATTGCTCATAACAGGTCTGGGACAAAGTATCTTTCCCTATCAGGCTAATGGTAGTCTTATCGTTAATAAGGGGAAAGTGACAGGATCTGAATTAATTGGGCAACAATTTTCTGATGAAGGATTCATGAAGGGACGTCCCTCAGCTGTTAATTATAATACTTATACTGCAAAAGAAAAATCTGAGGGTAAATATTTGGGAGTGGCTTCAGGTTCTCAAAATTTATCACCTAGTAATCCCTTACTAAAAGAACGAGTAGAGAGTGATTTACAAAACTTTCTAAATAATAATCCGAGCATAATTAAAAAAGATATCCCTACAGATTTATTGACATCATCAGGATCAGGCCTTGATCCTAGCATTAGCCAACAAAGTGCCCTGATTCAAATTCCTCAAATTTCGAAGTATACAGGTATAAGCGTAGATAATTTGAAAAAAATTATTGATAAAAATACTCAAAATAAAACTTTAGGATTTCTAGGTGAAAAAACAGTCAATGTATTAAAAGTTAATCTTGAAATTTACAATCAATTAAGTGAAAAAAGTGATTAATAAAGGTAAAAAAAGAAAAACTATAAATCACTATGATTTATAGTTTTTTTAGATATTCTCTTTTTATAAAAATAGTATGGAAAGATTTTAAGACTATCTTTCCAATTGTATACTTCTAAAAATAAGCATTTTGATGTTATCCTTAAATCTTAGAGTCACTATTGTATAATTTAGACAAAGGACAA